>AKVG01000002.1_pt1 | contig 76716 bp, 132 predicted proteins | sample 248631 | NCBI WGS metagenome assembly AKVG01 (sample SAMN03295113, study PRJNA81851) | hypersaline lake metagenome | isolation source: aqueous lake water sample, post-0.1 um filtrate containing the viral fraction | place: Australia: Lake Tyrrell in northwestern Victoria
GAACCTACCAGCAGCTTGAGAATCTTGACACCATTGAGACAACTATTACGGCAGATTCGTTTGTCTCAGGCGGTATCGAGATAAGTAAGCAAGCTATGATGACAACGAACATTGATCTTGTTGAGGAAGCGCGTAATGCGGTAACTCAACAGATCGCAGAGGACGTTGACCTAGCAATCCGTGATGAGATTGTAGACGCAACACCTGCAGCAAATGTCGTTGATCAGACTGGCTCAGGAGAGCTTACACCTGAAGCTATTGCTGATGCAATGGAGAACGTCGAACGTAATAACTACACACCAAGATTCCTCATAGTATCACCTGCACAGATTAATGATCTCAGAAAAGACTCTCAGTTCACAAACGCTTCCGAGTACGGAGATGACGAAGTAGTTATGGAAGGAGAGATTGGACAGTACCTAGGTGTCTCAGTTATGAAGACACAGGCAGCTGTCAGAGATGACGCAGGAGATGAGTTCGCTTACCTAGTTGGAGAAGGACCTGATGGCCGTGCAGTCGGACCGCTTCTTGCTTACAAGGAGCTTCCGAACATGGACATGCAGTACAACAGGGAAGAGAACGCACAGAGGATCTACTACGATCACGCGTTCGAAACGAACACAGTCCAGCCAGACGCTCTTAGCTTGATTCAGACAAAGGCGTAAAAACCTAGTCTGACTTTCCGGTGACGCCCTGAGGCAAAACTACGTAAGTCTCTTGGCGAAGCCACTATACCCTTTATCCCCGACCGTTTTTCATTTATCTGGGTGGGGCGGCCAGACGCGAAAGCGTGAGCTCGGACACCACGGAGTCAACGCCTGTATCCAATCAGGATGGCAATGTCGAGCCGAAGGCCGAACGGTACACGCCAAAACCACAATATAACCAATACTAAGAGGTGAAAAATTAAAATGGGAGATGCAAGCTTTAGCAAAGGAGGAGTTCAGACCAGGAATCTAAGAGCTGGCGCTGTAACTCTTTCCGGAGGAGCTGATACAAGCTTTGCTTTTAATCGTTCGATGAAAAGCGAGCCTGAAGTTGTCGCCACCGCTCAGTCTGACGCAAACGTTTTTGTAGTCAGTAAAGACCAGAACGGTTTTACGCTGGGAACTGGCGCTTCATCAGATGTAGATGTCGGCTTCATAGCTTTCAACGACGACAGGAGATAACACACAAAGGGAACACACCCTTCAAACTCTTTTTATAGCTAGCACAAAACAATACTATGACACACGATTTAGAAAAGGAGTATGCTTCGGCTCTGAGAGATGGTAGAACTGAAGAAGCCACAGAGGTTGCTCGAAAAATACATGGCGATAGAGAGGTTGAAACCTCTGACACCGACGGAAAATATGAGGATCTGAAAGGTGTCGGTGATGAACTGGCAGACGAAATCAGACAGGTTTACGGAGATTACAGCAATTTTGTAGAAGAGGCAGACGTTGAATCACTGTCAGATATCTCGGGCATAGGGGAGACTAGGGCTGAGTCTTTACTTGAGCAGGTAGAATAAAATGACATACTGTTCGGTAAACAAGGTTCGCCTGATTTCTGGCCTAGACTCACAGGATATCGGCGATCAGAAGATTAGAGACTTGCGTGATGAGGTCGCGACCTCTGAGCTCAACAAGGATATCAACCAGAAGCGTCAGGACGAGAGAATATTCGAACAGTTGTCAAGCGAAAAGGACAATAATATCAACGGAAAAAACAAGACCTTTCACCTCAAGGGAACTCACAGATCTGAGTTGCAGGTCGGTGATAAAAACGATGACGGCAGAGTAAATGCTTCTGACCTAGAGGTATTTTTCATAGAGGATGACGACAAGAGGGTAGAGGATTTAAACGTAGTTCTCGAAGATAGAGAGGTCGGTAGATTCTCAGTTGAACTCGCCGACGGCACGGCACTTGATCAAGGAGAGCTTTATGTTTCTTACGTGTTATCACCTGTTGACCAAGACGGCTACGAGGGCACGGACTTTGAAACAGGAGGACCAAACCCTCTAATCGAGACAGCATGTGCACAGCTTACATCCGCCTACGCCTTCACGAATATCGAGGCATCCAAGCTCAAGGACTTCAGCATAGGCAACGTCACGATCAACAGTCAGTCCGAAGGTGCACGCATCATGAGAGAGAACTACATGGCTACTCGCAGACGAATCAACCAGACCCAAGTTATTCAGTCAGGAGAAAACGAGAACACTGTCAGAGGTGCATTGAACAATATGAACGATGGAGGAGGTGGCGTCTATTAGCGAACAGAAGAAAAAAGAGGCGCTCAAACAGGCTCGTAAGAGATATCAAATAGATTATAAAGGCATAGTCTTGAACACAGTTGTATCTATACTATCAAGTGCATCCGCAACCGCAGTGACGAGTTTTCTGACAGAGGTTCCTGCAGGACAGCTTCCGGCCGTGGCGGCTGGTATATTTATAGCGCAGGTCTTACCAAAGCTGTTCATTGAGGTACACAAATCATACTTCAGGAATAAGGCTCGACGTGAAGCATACTCCGAAGGTCTTTTGAACGACGATTTTGACAGTAAGGGAAAATCACAGAATATCTTAATTTCTGCCTGTGATAGCGCAAGTTATTACTGACGGCAGTGAAAATCTTTTAATGTGAGATTAATTTATGAGCTATATAGACGATATAGTTAAGTCTACCGGCGAAGAGAGGGCGACCCTCAAAGTCGTTGAGAAAAGCGATATTAACAGATACGGTGACGCGGACGAATCCGTAACTGAAAAGAAGATTACAGGAGTATTTGAGCTCCTTTCCGACGAAAGAGAGGAGGTCACAGAGGGTAACTTTGATTCCGGAGATCTGCGTGCGTACATACCCGCAGGGTTCGAAAACATCGAAGAAGGTAACATCCTAGTCTTCCAAGATAAGGAATACAGAATCCAAGATGTCCAGAGATACGCCGTAGCCGGTGAAGGACACATCGAGGTAGGTGCATCAAGAAAATGACAGAAGAAGACATAGATTTCGACAACTTTGAAGAGAAGCCAAAAAAGGATAAGATAGAACTGCTAGAAAAGCTTCACAACAAGCTTGAAGACGGCGACACCCCCTCAGGACTGCTTCAGGATGTGAACATGGAGGGAGAGATAACAGCCCGTGTGATTGATGAGGACGGTAATGAGAAGCAGGTAGAGTCACAGGAATTTAAGATTTAAACAATACTACGAGGTGAAAAATTAGATATGGGAGTACCAAGCGAAGCTCGAAACAACGTTGCAAAGCTGATAGGAGCTGGGACAGGAGGAAATCGTTACGACGGAGTTGGAATCGGTTCAGATTCTACAGCGTTCTCAGACGGCGACGGAAGCCTAGGCACCACAGTTGATACTGCAACAGGTCTAACCGCATCGGTAAGCGGCAGCACACTGACTTTAGTCGGAACCTTTACAGGTAATTCAGCGACTGTCAGGGAAGCTACTGCTTTCGAAAGCGTCAGTGACGACCTTCTAGCTAGACAGGTTATTTCAACTGTCAACGTTCAGACGAGCGACACATTGGAGATTACATGGGATGTAGAAATCCAGTAAAGTGATTACGTAAACTATTTACATTTTTTCGAAAGAGTGTATACTACAATGACGGACGACGAAACAAAGAACATAGTTTTAGCTATTCCAAACCGTTCTGCGGCTTCACAAATCAACGCAGAGCTTGCAAACTTTATACACAAGGTCGGCTCGGAGAACATGCCCGAGTCCGGCGACTACAACTTGAAAGTTTCTTTCAATTACCTTCAACCGGTTGATGCTAACCGCAACAAGATGGTGAAAGACTTTCTTGATGACGAGGACAATGAGTGGATGCTGATGATTGACAACGATGTTGTGCCTCCTGGCGACATCCTGAAGATGGTCGACCACGGGGAGAAAGTTGTTTCTGGTACTGTAACTATCAAGAAAGAGGGTGTGCCGCATCCAGTTATTGTTAAAGAACGCGATGATGGACAGCTTCGACGCATCAGCCTCGACGAGTTCAACGATGAAGTGACCGAGGATGGTCTGATCGGGGTCGACGGAGTTGGCACAGGTTGTTTATTGGTGCATAGAAGTATTTTCGAGGAGATGCAGCCTCCATGGTTCAAGTTCATGTACAACGAGGACGGTACATTAAAGCTCGGAGAGGACTTTTATTTCGCCCAGAAGCTACGTGAGAAAGGCGTGGATGTGTATGTGTCTGCGGAGTATGTTTGCAGTCATTACAGGAAGACTGATTTGACTGAGTTTGCTCAGATTGTGGCGGATGCTGAGGAGGACGACCCTCAGTAAGTTTTTTATGTGAAAGTAACCCATACATACTATAACGGGTTTTGAAAAATGGCTTTTAACTTGGTTGAAACAGGCGAAGAATTTGTAGTTGACTTGATTAAAACAAGCGGTAAATCTTTTGATGTAGGATTGTATAATGACTCTACTGACAGCCTTACTGATTCAAGTGATTTGGCTGCGATTACTTCAGAACCGAATACTGCTAATACTTATGCTAGGCAGAGTGAGTCTGCTGCAAATCTTACTGTTGATACCTCGGGTACTGATGCTGTGATTACGTTCCCGACTCAGACTTTTGATGTATCAGGAAACTCTCAGACTGTAGATGCTTACTTTACAGTCGTGAACTTTACCTCTGATGAGACAGGTGACTCAAGTAATACTGACCACCTATTCTTTAACGGTGCTTTGAGTCAGTCACGAGATTTAAGTCAGATAAATACATTGGAGGTATCAAATATTGGAGGAAGCCAGGATTAAAACCCTTTTTTGCTTAAGAGGAGGTAATTAAAAAATGGCTCATAGAGTTGTACAGCTTGACAGCGAGCTTGTTGATTCTACTACTGCTGACTCAAAACAAACAGACATTAAGAATCAGCTCGATAGTGGCAACTATGAAATAAATGAAAGAAATGTTAATACAGGTTCTAAGACTGTAAGTGATGGAGAGATAAAAACAGTTTATACTCTCGGAGTTGTAGTTGAATGTGGATTGGCAAAGGACGGAAATAACTTATTTGACTGGATTAAAAACTACATTCAAAACAATTCGTCAGCTTTTGAACAGGCAAGATTAAGGATTCATGATTGTAAACATGGTTCTGATGAAAGTAAACCATGTAGTTTAGGAAATGTCTGGACTTTATGAGGTATTTGAATGGCGACAGTAGACATAAATGACTGGGATAAGAGGCAAGCTGGTTCAATAAACAGCTTAAGCGATGGTACAAGTTTTACAGGATTAAATCTTGTAGTCCCTGTTAAGGTGACTTGGGGAAACAGCTCAACAAATTCTGGCAACGGAGATGCAGCTTTTACCAATGATATTAACTCAAGGTCTGAACTTGTAATAACTGAAGGTGACCAAGATACTACAAGGGATTATGAATTTGGATATTTTGACGACACCAATCAAGAGGCATGGATTTGGGTCTATGGGGCTTGGAACTCGAATAGTAACGACCAAATTGTAATCGGTTTAGGTTCAGGTGACGGAACTAATTATGCAACAGGAGGCGTTGGGAATAATCCTTGGGCTAGTTCAACAGATAGTTTCGTAACCAAAGTTCATCTTAATGGAGATGCAAATGATTCTACAAATAATAACAATGACGGTACAATAGACGGACCTGACCTTGTATCTGCTGTTTTTGAGGACGGATATGACTTTGACGGAATTGACGACTTTATTGATTTTGGTGATGTTATGCCAAACACATCTAATTTTACCATATCGGCATGGGTAGATATTGGTGGTTCACCAAGTGGAACGGTTGTAGGGCCGTCAGGAGGCTCGTTTAACGGTAATCCTCACGCCTATATAGATTTTGGTGCAAGTAATTTTAGATTAAGATTTACAGATTCAAACGCAAGCACCACCCAAGTAGCAACAACTAATACGCTTTCTTCTGGAATACATAAGATAGATGCAATAAGAGATACGTCTAAAGGAAATGGACCACAAGGAGTCAGATTATTTGTTGATGGAGTCGAGCAAAGCACAACTACTAATAAAAGCCAAGGAACGGGTGGAAGCCTGGATTTATCAGGACTTGAATTAAATATTGGACGAGGAAGTGCTAATGGTGTGAATGGTGACCACTTCAATGGTATCGTTGATGAAGTGTCGGTTATGGATTCTAAGACAACACCAAATAAAATCTTAGGTAGATTTGATGCCTCTGACAAGGGAGGAAAGGTTTTCTTTAGTTGGAGTGGAGAGCAATTCACAGCAACAAAAGATATTGCAAGTACCACAAGTTTTTCTTTAACCTTGAATGCTTCTACGGAAAAGAAAAGACTTTCAGGATTTGTAAACGTAGACAATAGAGCAGAGACCAGTTTAAACGGTTCTATCTCAACCAATAGTGATAGTATTGATGTAAAAGACGCATCTGTTTTTCCGAGTCCTCCGTTTCTAGCAAGTTTAGAAGAAGGCAACAAGAGAGAGATTGTTAGTGTCAATGAAAAAAGCGGAAACACTCTCAAGAGCGTATTTCGTGGTCAAGAAGACACAACAGCTCAAAGTTTTAGTGATGGAACGGCAATTGCTAATAGATGGACTAAGGGAACTTATGACCCGTTAGTTACTGAGATAAACTCTTTAGAAAATGAGATAAATTCGTTAAACACTTCTAGCGACATATTCGTATCAAATTTGAATAATCAGCAGGGAGGAGCAGAAAATGGTGTGGCTGTAAATATATTCAAGAATGTTGAGCAGAATGACTCTCCCTTCACAAAAAACTCTGACTCTAAAATAACGGTGAACGAAGCAGGAAGATATAGAATAAGTTATACAACCAATTTTAAACAGATTGGAGGAGGAGGAAGACAGATAATGAAATCGTTTGTTAGAGTAAATTCTAACAACCTTACACCTGAGACGGAGTGTAGGTGTTACATTAGGAATGATAGAACGGGAGACCAGAACGGCGTTGGAAACACCCACATATTAGACCTGAGTAAAAACGATAGTCTGGAGGTATTTTCTAACGAGGAAAAGGGAGGTAGAGAAACAGATGTGCTAAATGCAAATGTTACTATTGAAAAGGTGGATTGATCTTTGCTTTTTGATTCTGCTCAATATGATGAAAGACAGTTTGACCTCTCTAGCGATGACCTCTCTAGCGTTATAACTGCGTCAGTAAACGAGTCTGTCTCATTTGTTGACAACATTGCCTCCGCCAAGACTATTAGCCAGGTTTTAACTGAAGCTGTAGACATCGCAAACGCAGATGCACCCTTCAGGCTTGACGGTGCGTCAAGAAACTCCATAAGTAGCTTAAATATTGACAGCGGGGTCGGATTTAGCGACGACGGTACAGTGCTTATAGGAGGAGATTCTGACACAGATACACTATATCAATATACTTTGTCAACGCCTTTTGATGTTTCCACCGCCAGCAACCAGAAGACTTTTACTGCTACAGACCTTGACAGAGCTGGTGCAGCAGAGTTTGGTGACTCCGGAAACAAACTATTTATAGTTGATTCGGTAGGTGTAAACGTTGCTGAGTATAATCTAGCTACGCCATTTGATATTGGTAATCCTACATTTCAGACAACTCTAGGGGAGAATACAAGGTTTGCTGATTTAGAGTTTGCCAACGGCGGGAACACATTGTTTTTGATAAATGAAGATAATCAGTCCGTGTCAAAATTTTCTCTCAACACGGCATTTGATCTGTCAACAGCCTCATTTAGTCAGAGCTTCTCCGTTGACAGAGCTGATTCAAACCCCAGAGGTGTGGCTTTCAGTCCGAATGGGAAAAGAATGTTTATCACAGGACGAAACAGTGCAACCGCCTATGCCTATAAATTCAATAGCTCTTTTGACTTTGGAACATCTGTCTCCTTTGACCCTGTTACAAACTTCTCACTTGATGAATCGGAGCCGGCCGGATTTACTTTCAGCGGTGATGCTACAGACGTCAGAGCCGGCGGAAAGTTCTTCGTCTCAGAGTTCAGCGGAGGTACTTCGGAGTACAGTGCGGGTAACTTCCCAGACCTAGTGACTAAACAGGTCGAAGCCGTTCAAACTGCGTCTACTACCGTGAGTGACTCAGATTTAAAACAGGTTGCCAAGGATGTCCAAGAAACATTACCAGCAAGTGATTCTTTTGTCCGCGACACAGAATACTTCAGACAGAGAGTTGAATCTGTGATTCCTAATGATGTAATTGTATTCTTATTCTCATCACCTCAAAGTGAAGCCCTAGTAACCGATTCACAAGTTAATAATGTCGCTGACCTGTTTAGAGTACAGAATGAATCCCTAAGTAACAACATATTGATAAATAGCGAGGCAGATTTAAAGAGAGACAGGAGCGAACAAGTTACATTACTAGAACAGCTAGAACCCCTTTCAAAGTTGTTCAGAAGTTTCGGCGAAACACTCAACGCCGTTGCGCAAATTAATAAAGACGCAAGCTTAGAAAGAATTTTTGATGAGGTTGTGGTGCCTAATACAGACGTAAAGAAGTCTCTTAGAGCTGTGAAAACTCAGACAGTGAGTGTGAATGACGACTTCAATAAGAGTGTTTTAAGAGAGCTTACAGAAGCTGAATCTTTGTCTGACACAGTTGAAAACGTCTCGGACCTCAAACGTTCACTTGATGTCTCGCTTGTTGTGAGTGACGCAGACATCAAACAAATCTCAAAACCGCTTGAAGAATCACCTATTGTCCAAGATACCGCTGTCAGAGAGGCACAGTTCTTCAGGGATAGAAACGAGCAAATTGAGACGGATGACTTGGCTAACGTTGTTACGTCTCTTAAGCGAAGCGAGTCCGTAAATCCTTCGGACAGTTTCAGGAAGTCTCTTTCAAAGGTTGTGCAGGAGAGTGAGTCTGTAAACGACTCTGTTCAACCAGTATCCAGTTTACAGCGTAGCCAGAAAGAGAGCATATCTCTTGACGATGTTTTAAGTAAGACGGTATCAATTCTGAAAATACAGTCTGTTGTTACGTCATCCAATGCCACATCATCGTCCGAACTGTTCAGAAGTATTATTGAACAAGCAAGTGTGATAGACAGTGAGTCGGTAAGACTTCTCAGACAGCTTTCTGAGTCAGCATCAACTGATGATGTAGTAAATAGAGAGTCAGAGCTTTTCAGAGATATTTCGGAAAACATCCCTCTGTCTGATACACAGACATCACGTCTGCTTAAAGTTGTATCTGAAGATATCGTTTTGAACGATTCTGAAGAATTTGAGCTCGCACTATCCATTCTTGAAGGCGTTCCTCTTTCGGATAATGTGGCGTCAGAGTCAGAGCTATTTAGACAGCTAACAGAAGCTCCTAATATAAATGACAGCATATCTTCATTTTCTGTAAGAGCCATACGTTTGATAGAATCGTCAGATATTCAGGACAACGCTTCTGCGAAGGCGACTCTTCTGAGAGCTTTCTCCGAGAAAGTGACTCCTACTGATATAGATGCCACGACTTCAGTTATCAAGTTCCTGGAAGAGTCTGTAAATGTACAAGATGTAGAAAAAGTGCTTGTTTCGAGAAATATCCTACAGTCGGTGAAGCCTGACGACAGTTTGAGAAACCTTCTATCGAGATTTTTATCTGAAACGAGTGATGTAGGCGACGACGTTGAGACGAGCTCTGAGTTCCTCAGAGCTTTCACAGCATCAATGAATTTGAATGACTCTGATATACAGCAGTTGGCAAAACCGCTGTCGGAAACACAGGTGCTGTCAGACAGTGCCGCCTCCGAATCCCGGTTGTTCAGAAACTTCGCAGAGGACATAGTTTCTTCTGATGACGCCGATGTAAAGTTGTTAAGAGTTCTCTCTGAGGCGGCAGCGCTCCAAGACGATGTCAGGACTCAAGCCAGCCTGTTCAGAGGTCTCGATGAATTAGTTGATGTTGCGGATACCGTGAGGAAGTCTGTTGACCTTGTTGTAGACGACTCATTCCGCGTAGAGGACCGCGTGTCGAAGACCGCCCGTGTGGTAGAATCTGAAAGCATTCAACCGGAAGACAAAGTTGAGACTGTTGCAACATTACTGAGAGATATTTCCGCCTCGCTTGACATTGGTGACTCTGATGTTAGGGAGATAGGTAAGGTTGTAAGCCAAGATATTGTTACAGAGGATAATGTGGAGACTGAGGCAGAACTTTTCAGAGTCGTGGCTCAAGCCGTGGTCCTTTCAGATGATTCTCGTAATGCGTTATTCAGGTCTGTCGCCGAAGCCGTGACTCTCTCAGATCAAGAAGAACTCTTTTTACAGAGGGTTCTATCTGAGTCACAATCTATCCAAGATGTTTTCTCTAAGATTCTATCCAGACAGGTATTAGAGGACGTAAATGCCTTAGATGAGACACAGAGCCTTACAAACCTTGTGAGAAATGAGGAGGTAGATGTAGAAGATAGAGTCGAAACAGTTGCAGAGCTTCTACGCAGATTATCAGCGACACTCGACCTAGCTGACTCGGATATAAAGAATATAGCCAAGCCTCTTACAGAAAGAGCGAAGCTAGATGACACAGTCGAAACTGAGGCTGAGTTATTACGTGAATTAGCGGAGGCCATAATTCCTGATGATACTGAAGCCGTAGATCTTTCCCGAGTAATTGTAGAGGCTATACTATCCTCTGATAAAGTTCGTTCCGAGGCGAAGTTGTTACGTGGGCTTTCAGCGAGCATCTCGCCGCTAGATGTATTCAGTAAGAGATTGCTTCGACCAGTACAAGAGTCAATAACCCTTGTCGACAACATACGGCTTCTCATAGCCAAGCAGCGACAGGAGCTTCTCAATATAGATGATGTAGTTACATCGTTCGAACCAGCCTTGGATCTTGCAGAGACGGTCGAGATAGACAAACTGCAGAAGGCCATAACGAATCTTTCCGCCGTCAGAAAGGCCGTGGCTGAACTGGACAAGGAGACTGTTTCTGAGGCTGGGCTGGAAAAAACTTAAAAACGAGTTAAACCCGTGTTCAAACTATGCCTATAATAAAAGAGTATGAAGCTGGTGACACGGCCCGATTCAAGACGGTTTTCAGAGACGATGAAGGCAATATTATAGAGCCGGATGCCACAAACGGCGACCATGATGTCGATATTGAGATCACAGATCTGTCTTCTGGCGACGTCGTGGAGAATGAAGAGATGGACGAGATCAGCGACACCGAGTTCAAGTACGACTGGCAGACTACAGAAGATTTACCTCTCGGAGAGTACGAGGTTGAGGTACGTGGCAGCTTCCAGGGCGACACCGCGTTGAACCGTGACAAGGTTCAGCTTGTACGGACCAAGACACGTTAATTCTTATAAATGCGACTAAAGTCGTGACTTCTTATCAGAGGACAGATGACTCCGTGTCGGAGTGGACTGGTTCTCAGTTGACCCGTGTCGGGTAGAGCAACTATGGTACAGAAAGCCACTTTGGTTTCGGATACGTTCAGTGAGGTATTCGGAGTGCTGAACGAGAATGTTAGAACCATCCAGAACCTAGGAGGAGATACTATTGAACTGGATGAAACAGAGAGTGGCAACTACTGGCTAGGAAGCTATCCCGACAGAGAAATCATTGAGGATGAGGACCGATACCCGATAGGCATCTTGATGACACCTGAGTTCGACGAGAGCATCATCGGGTTCCGCCGTACGGAGTCGGTATTGAGCATCGACATCACTGTCTACGACACCCGTGCCGAACACCCACCAAAGTTTGTGGAGAAAGCGGTTGCGTGTCTGAGAAACAATACTGATCTCAAGAGCGTGCGACTGTACAACATCAGCGTCACGGATACGTCCAAGAGCGTACTGACACAACAGCGAGCCGACCTTAAAATCCATGAATACACTGCGACCGTTTCCGCAGGTTTCGAGTTTAACGTATAATGGCAGTAACTAACCTCAACATACAGTTCAAGAGCAATACAAGGAAGGTCCAAGGTAACACCGGTCAGTTTATCGAAAACGCTTCTAGGATTGAGAACCGGACCGCCGAAGAGCTTGCAGAGGATCTTGAGGACGCCATCAAAGAATCTGTTCGCAGGAAGTTCGACAGATTTGAGGGAGACCTGCACGACAACGTAGACGCTCACAAGAAAGGAGACACGGCCGACGGTGTCAGGTACGAGGTAACGGCAAACGCCTACAGCGACGATAATACGAACTATGCTGCATGGCACGAGTACTCGAAGAAATCGCATTACGCCTACTACACAGACAGGAGTGACAATCCGAACAGGGAGCTCATCAAGTGGGCAAAAATGAGAGGCATTTACGACGACACATGGAGACTAGAGGTCACCCCAATCAACAAGGAAGAAGGGAGTTTCATGGAGCCTGCCGTGACAAAAGCTATCGGAAAAATGAGGAAGAGGATGAGGTCATCACAGAATGCGGCCTCGGTCAGCCTTGCTGAATTTTTTGATTAGAGATACTATGAAGCTAACAAATGTTTCAAATTATCCAGTGCTGATCAAAGGTACTAGGATTGAGACAGAAGAGACAAAAGACGTAGAGATAGACAACATAGAGAGATATAGAGAAGACAGACGTTTTTTGCTGGAAGAAGACAACGAACCACAGGAAATTGACGACGAGCCGGATGAAGAAAAATCAGAGACAGAATCAGACGAAGGAGGTGAAATTGAATAATGGCAGATAACGAAGCAGCATCAGCTCAACCAGCAAACGCAGATAACCGTGTATTCCACGGTCGTGAGGCACAGGTGCTTATAGGACCTGCTCTCAGCACTATTGATTCTAGCTCGACTCTTGACACTCAGATTACAGGAGAGGACAGATCTGGGATTCTTACTGAGATAACTCTGACAGACCCTGAGGCCAGTGTTGAAGTTCAGAACACGTTTGGCGGACAGGTAATGACAGAGAGCCCTCATGATCTTGTGGAAATCGAGTTTACAGCAAGATTCCAAGATATCTCGCTTGTCGAAGAGCTTATGGGTGAGCCCGAAACCACAGTTACAGACACAGACACAAGTAACGGTGAGTTTAGACGTATCGAAGGCGGAACCACGATTGGTAACCGTCCTAACAAGGCAATCCTGTTCAGGGTAGAGAAGGTTAATCCTGGAACAGACACAGACAACGAGATAGTGAATTACCTGATGAACAACGCAATCTTCCAGCAGATGGGAGAGATTTCTCTTGCCGGAGACGGAGCGGCAGAAATCACAGGTACGGCACTTTGTAGAGTGGCTGATAGGTTCATTGAAGACAACCTAGCACCCTCGCCTTAAAACAACACTCCCCCTTCGGGGAGTTCATACTATTATGACAGAAGAAGAAGACAACGAAGTTTGGCAGCCGGAGAATCCGACTGACTTCAAGATTTACGATGTACCTACGGAGCTCAAAAACGATTACATCTCAATGGCGAAGCTTCACTACGACGACGATGTTTGGAAGGTCATGGCCGACGCCATGGCATCACTGAAGGAGGATAAGTTCGGTCGCGTGGACATCCTTCAGGAACGTGTATCGCAGCTTCAGGACGAAGTTGCCGCGTTGAAAGCAATGATAGGCAAATCCACGGACGATGAAGATGATGACTTAACGCCAACACTTGGCGACTGAAAACACGATATTTGAAGAGGTTTACTACGATCTATGACACTAGAAAACAAATTTGAAGGCATGTCGATGGACGAACCCATCAAAATCGAGATAGAAGGCGAAGAGCTTGAACTTGACGTCAGGGTAGAGGATATCGTACCTATGATGTCCATGGGCGGTCAAGGCGGTCAGGACATCTCGGAAGAAGATGTTGAGAAACTGACAGACACATTCGAGAAGATTCTCTACAGAACTTACCTTCCTTACTACGATGATGTAAGAGAGAAGGAGCCTGAGAGTCTGAACGAATCAAGACAACAGGAAAACGAAGAGGCGAAGAAATTCATCAACGGATTGCTCGTTCGTAAGCTTCCTGTACTGATAAACAAGCTTGTATCTTCACTCGGCTGGAACGATGGCGTAGATATGTCTGATAAGGATTTTCCAGCCCCAGAAGCATAAAGAGACGACAGATGCTGGAGTCGGTAGGTAACCAAGTCCCTGACGGGGATCTGGCTGAAGCCGTCTACCAGCTTGTGAAAGAAGGAGGGATGAACCACAGAGAGATCTTCGGATACGAGGAACCAGTCACTTTCGTGAAGAAGGTAGACAGAGAAGGACCACTTGGAGGGATTCTGGACTACATCGTGGGTAAGAGAAAGGTAGAGTCCACAGAGATGGTCAGGCGTCGTGGGATGCCCCTGAAGACACTGGCTGCATATCTTGAGCTCCTGAAAGAGCATCAAGAAGAGAAGGAAAAGCAGAGGAAAAAACAGAAGGCGAAACAAAGCATGAAGAACCAGACTTTCAACTAGAAGAATGGCATTTCGAGAAGAGCTCAACATAGACATCCAGACCCGTCTTGATTCGGACGGCTTCAAGAGACTCCGAAAAGAGTTAGGTAAGACTGAAGCCCAGATGGCGGGCAGTATGGGGTTCCTCAGACAGGTTCAGGAGTTCAATCAGCTACGTGCAAGCGTCAATAAGTTAGACAACGCCCTAGCTGAGGCTAATTTAGATGTATCTTTTGAAGAAGGAGGCAGCAAAGTTAGGGGTGCGGACGGTAAGTTCAAGGATAAGCAAGAGGTGCTTGCACAAACTGCCGCCGCCCTGAGGCGTTTGAGAAACGGTACACCTATAAATATCAGCTTCGGCGAGATGAGAAGTCCGGCGGACATGCTAAAGGATGACTTCGATCCAAGCAGGTTCGAAATACCATCTCCAACCGTCTCAGATAATCTCACTCCTGAACCAAGAAACCTAAATACTCTCAACGATGGTCTCTCAAACAGCTTCGATACGGCAAAGCTAGTAGAAGGGACTCCTCTATCAGAGTTAAGCGCTGGGGCACAAGAGGCAGTGCGCAGCATTTCTGATGTGACCACAGGTCTTGATGAAGTTTCCTCAGCCTCTCAAGGAATAAATGTACAGACTGTTGAGAACCTTGACAGATCTAGGCTTGAGACCGCCAACATGAAATTCCAGAGACTTGCCCGTTCTATACCGGTTTTCAGGACGGCTCTCGATAGAGCTGCACCAGCTACACAATCTATGGCAGGGCTCACGAAGAAACTAGGGGGTTCTCTAGGTCGTGCTGGCAGAGGGATGTCCAACACAGCACGTATGACGGGCGCACTTACGAGGGAACTCGGCCGGGCCGCACCGTCAGCTCAAAAGTTGCAGATGCGTTTACTTGGTCTGCAGTTCACATTACTAACTCTTGCATTTGTGTTTGGAGGGCTTGCGGCTGGGGCCTTGGGCGCAGTAGGAGTCTTTGAGGTTCTTGGAAACACTTTGCGGTTTTTCTTCCTGCCTTCGGCGTTGAACGTCTTAGATATTGTGCTTGACTTCCAAGAGTTCATCATGGGTCTTGATGAGAGTGTTCGTGAATCTATCGGAAACTTCTTGCTGGCCGCTGCCGCAGTGGCTGCCTTCGGTTCGTTGTTAACTATTCTTGCTTCACCCATAGTTACAATTATTTCTGTTTTGACCACGGTCGGCGGTGCGCTGTCATCATTCCTGACCTTGTTAGCTGGCATTCTTCAGACAGGCGTTTTGGGAGTTCTTTCAATGATTGGATCATTGATAGGTGGTATAGCGGTAGGATTCAAGCTCGTGACTTCTATTGCCGCACGCTTCGGCAAGAAAGTTGCTGCCGTGGCTGGAACAATAATCGCTGTCATAGCTGGCATCGGCGCAGTCATAGCGAGTGGTGTGCTACTACCGTTAGCTCTTGCAGGAGCGGCCATCGGTGCTTTGTTAGGTATCATATTCGTATTCCGTGATAAGATAATCAGTATAGTATCATCTATTGTCAGTAAAGGAGTCAGTATTTTCATGGGCTTGCTCAAAGGGCTTCTCAACATAGGAAAGCAAATATTCAAAGGTGTGGTCGGTTTCTTCGGGAAGTTGGCTAAGGCTATCGTGGGTAACTCAATAATACCTGACATGGTAGCAAACATCGTCTCGTTCATTATGAGCATACCTGGCAAGATTGCCGGCATAGGGCAGTCCATTGTCGCTACAATCGTCAACGGTTTGACCAGTGTAGGCTCATCAATCTTCGAGGCGTTCAAAGGAATACTACCTGACTTTGTCGTCGATGCCCTGATCGGTGCAGGATCAGCCGTGAAGAATATCGGAAGCGGTATAGCCAAAGCAGGAAGTAACCTTATCTCTGGTGTTTCGAACACTGTTGGCGGTATTCCCGGAGGAGGAAACGGAGGATCGGGCGGAAACAACAACGTCCAGCAAAATAATATAAACGTCCAAGCCGAAGTTAATAACAGCGAAGAGACCGCTGGTGAAACAGGTAGACAAGTCGGCCAAGCAATAGGTAACGAGACAAACAGACGGAACAGATTCTTCAACTAATACTATGGCAAATGTAAACGTGACTGACGGCGGTATTCCAGAAAGGACATTAACACTTCAGTATCAACCACTTCCTAACGAGGCAGAGAGAAACACTCCTTCTGTGGCTGATGGTTTTGAAGTCAAACTTTACTCGGAGAGCATCAAAGAAGTGTTCAAGAAGGAACCGCAGTTTCAGAGCATAAACAAAGGACCTGACCAGCACTTCAAGGGAGATAAGACATTGGTTGTCGACACCATGAAGGCAAAACATACTTTTGAGATATCTGCTTACGTCTATGCCAGAGGCGACCAAGATGACTCTAGACCCGGTGGTAAGATTATACACAGCCTTCCACCTTTCAGAAGCCCGGCAGACCCCACAAATAGCAGCCACTTGAGAAACGGTGACGGAACAGCAACAATTACTACAGATACAATCAAAGTCGGCGGTTTCGGTGAGGCACAGCCACTTGGGGATACAGGTATAATTTTTGACTCAGAGACTGTCGAAGGGACTGATAAAGGTTCGCTAGACAGGGGTGACGACTACAAACTAGACTACGACAGAGGACAGATAACTATCTTGCAAGATCAGTTAAGTAAAACCGAGGAACAGGTGAAGGGACCTTTTGGCTTCGTAGACCTAGGCGACAGGACAATAATTAACGAAGATATCACAGTCAAGTACGACTTTGAAGTTACAGCACAGAACATCGCCTCACTCATAAGAAGAATGGCACAGTTAGGCAATCCTGCGGTCATGCGGCTTGATAAGAAATCCGTTACTGCGCCGTCAGATGAGAAGAGTGCAAGAGAATACCTCGTAACGCCTAAAAGTGTCAATATTGTTTCAGAATCAGAGAATCCAGACATTTTCAAGATTGAACTAGAACTACGTAAAGGAGGAACAGACACATGAATATACCACAGAGACGAAAAGACTTCCTAGAAGCTGCAGAGAAATTTTCAAGCCCTGACACAGAATGGAACGTAAAACTGGGTCCGACGGATCTCAAGGGCAACATTGACTACTTCGAGACTGAATTTGCAATCAACCAGCCATCTAAGGTCAACGTCAAACTATCCGGCGCCCAGAGGTTCAACGCAGACTTGGTACAGGGTAAAGAACTGGTCCTAGAGAAAGAGGGCTTCGAGATGTTCAGAGGTGTCGTCCAACAAGCTGAAAACAAGACCGGGAGCGAGTCACTTCTACAGGTCGCAGGATACAGTAAAGAGCTTCAAGGCAAAAATGACAAGGTTTTCAAGCCTAAAGACAATGCCACAGCAACAGAGATAATTAACTTTCTAGTAGACGGATATACTGTTCAGTCGACTGGCAAAACATTCTCGACTTCATTTGAGCTGCCTACAACGATTAATGTAGATGAGTTCCGTGTTAAGGAGACGGCTATCAAAGACCTGAACAGACTGACAAGTGAATACGGATTAGAGTGGTATGTGACCTTTGACGACTCAAACAATCCTGTTCTCAACATAGAAACCACTCTAACAAATACAGCCGGCGATGGTTCACCTATAGACACTTTTACGACGGAGGGACCGAACCCAAACGCCAGAGAAATAAAACAGAACACCAATAAAAACAAGGGAGATTTCAAGGCAGCAGTTGTACGTGGCAGTGGTGACGGTGACGACCAGATTACAGCATCCGCTGAACGTGCAGAGATAGTCGCCTCTGACAAACAGAACGACACATTTACGGTAAAAGAGGATAAGACCGGAGTCATAAACTCGGGCGACATTATCAAGATACGAAAGAAGTCCGGTCTGCTGGGAGGCGGCAAATCAGAGAAAGATGAATTTACAGTGGCATCCACCTCTTTCGACAGTAATAACAATGAGACCACGGTATCTGTCACCGGTAACGTAGAAAAAAACACAGGCGGTGCATTTAGTTTAGGCGGCAGCAGCGGAACCATGGTTTACACGGTTGATGCTGTAGGCGATGAAAAGACAAAGATATTTACGGATAAAACAATTGTATCCCAAGAAGAGGCCGAAAAAACAGTTCTCAGAATACTTGCAGAAAGAAGCATTGCATACAGAGACGTAGAGGTTACTCCTTCTGACAGCTACAAGCTTTACGGTCTTGGCAGCGTCTTCAAGGTAGTGGATAAAGATGCAAAGGTCAAAGGGATTTTCCGGGTTGTTAAGACTCGTCTGAAGATAAGATTTGACCAGAACGAGGCGGAGTCTACGGTACATCTCAGTAACAAACCTGCCTCATTCTACGATGACTTCAGCAACCTATCCGATACTACGAAGAGTCAGACAGATTTCGGGCAAGGCAGCAGAAACACACAGACCGAGAAAGAAAACGGTAATGCAACAGAGCCAGAGCCTTTGAAACTTGACTTTGAGGTTCCTGACGGGGTTAAAGACGTCACAGGCAAAAACAGGATAACTGATGTAAACCTGAGCTATGATTCGGCAGCGTTCAAGGCGTCCGCTGAAGCTGAAACCACAGAAGTGAGTAACTTCAACCCTGGCACAAAAGTGGTCGGAACAAGTATTCCACCGAGCGGCGTGACGATGGAAAAATCAAACATAGAAGAGCATACACACCCTGTTGGCAGCGCTACGGCAACAGCCGGCTCAATAAGGCAGAAATCTGTTTCATTAGATAATGGTCCGTTTGATGTATCTGTTAATTCTTCCAGCTGGAAATCGGTAGGTACAGTAACCACTGACAGACCTGAGCTGGATATTTCTCACAGCTTCCAGTTTGAAGTAACTGAAATAACAGATGCTAATGGCACTCCGACAAGAGATCTTTTGATTGCTTTCGTGGCAAAAGACATTGTAGCAAACTTTACCATCAATCCTCTTAACCCGCCTGCAGGTCAGACTGCAACACTGACAGAAAACTCTACCAGAGACTTCACAGCCAGCTTTGACTGGGCTCTTCCGAACGGAAGAAGCGTTGACGGCTCAACAAGAGATGACGGTGGCGCACAGATTGAACACACGTTTAATGAAGAGAATATCGCCAGCACAGATGTGGCAAATAACCAGATACTGATAGCTAACAAGATAGATGACCAGACATCTGCAGGCAACAAACTTTTCATACCTGAGGCAGCTAAAACATTCATCATACAGAACGTCTCCTTTGACTCTGCAAACTTTGAGACTACTCTAACCTTGGATGATATTCAAGAAGACCAGACAAACAATACAGCACAGTTCGAAGGAGAGGTAACAGTAGGCATGGTTATCCTTGACAGCTCCGGGAATAATCTTGACAGCGTAGGTCTCGATATTAAAGTAGCACCACCGCTGAACGCACAGACTATTCACGAACAGAACGTTAAGAAAACAGATATTTCTGCTCAAGAAACCCTGTTCGAGGCTAATGACACCACTCTTGCGAAAGGTTCTCCTGACAACAATACAACGTTCTCAATGCCAAAAGGAGGTCAGACATTCATACCTTTTGATGGCTCTATAGACTCCGAGAGAAGCGGTGAGATAGATGTAGATTTAGTTTTTCCAGACAGATTCTTTGATGGGCAGAATGATTTCTTCGGCGTTTTTAATCTTATTGATGATGACATCAACGATTTCTTCGAACCTAACTTCGAGCAATACGACTTTCCTGAACAAGTGGAACTATTCGACAACCCTGATTTCGCCATAGAAGGCGCTGGAACTTATAATTACATTATAGAGTTCACCGAATTAAATACAGAAAACTTCCTATCGCGGAAAAAATTCGGACCTCTATTCGTTACGCTGGAAGAAGCGTTCATAAGCCAGCCTAACACATCTAAAACAGTCAATGATACGTCTCTCCCTGTCAAGTTCGAATACATTGCAGGGGAGGCGCTCTCAGATTTCAAACTTATTCTTGATGGGAATGTTATATCATCTTCAAGAGTAAAACCTATTGACCCCAAGTCTCGATCTTTTGTTTCATCGGGCAGCAGTAAACACTTAACTGAGAACGAAAACACTTCTTGGGATTATGGTGAGGGAACAATAAGCCTAGAAGTTGTTAATGTTTTCGAATCCAACGGAACCAAAAAAGCTGATGTAATAGTTGGTAGCAACCTAGAAACCGTACAGCGATTTGATGTGATTGACTTAGGAGGCGGAGACAAAGCACATATATCAAAGATTAGTAACAATACAGACTTTGACGTAAAAGGCGTTTATTTTGAGCTGTATCAGAAGAGAGACATCCTGATTACGGGATTGTCTACAGGAACGCACACACTTGAGATTGAGGCAGAGTATAACGATGACAACGACGAAATAAATAATACAGCACTTGCTACAGATAGTATAAATTTCACTGTTGAAGAAAACGATGCTCCAGATGCTAAATTCGCCCTTGACCCTCCCGAACCATCAGTCGGTAATCCTATAGATTTTATAGATAACTCAACAGACCCGGAGGGAGATAATACAATAATCGCTTGGGAGTGGAACCTTGGAGACGGCACTACAAAATTCATTAAGGACGCTGCAGTCAGGGTAGAGTATGAAGGCTCTGAGAGTCAGATACAGGAGGGCGATATTCTTGACCTTTTCGAAGCAACTAACAGCGGTGGTGTCGGTGATGCTGTCAAGTTAGAGGAGATAAAACTTAACTCTCATGAAATAAATATATCAAACTTCGCAGTGACGGAAACAGGTAACACCACTACAGTTACTGTAAATGGTAACGAGTTGACTTTAGGTACAACCTTTGTTCAGGCTGACGGTGACGAGGCAACAATAACTGTAGATGGAACCACTCAGGTCGCAAACGAAGGTGATAAGGTTGGACCGAACGACGGTGTAAATGTAGAAGAGATAAGAAGTACAGGCTCTAACGGTGAAGGTATAGTTGCTTTCTCCTCAAAAGACTCAAGAAATAATATACTCGGTTTAACTGAAGAAGCGCAAGGTTTAATATATGTCGCTGATGTTCCTCAGCCAGATAACAAAAGCGGCGACATTACTCATACATACACACAGGAAAACGTTTACGACGTCACCTTAGAAGTATACGATGAGAGAGGTCTGTCTAACGTAGAGCAGCAGGTTGTCGGTTTTGGAGTTGACGGTGAAACAGTAAGAACAAGCTCACAAAGAGGTGTCGGAGGCTCACAAGGAGTCACGACACAGACAGTCAGCGGTGATACAGTCAAGTCCGTTTCAGTGCCTAATGTCGGAGAACAGAGAGCGCCTACAAACGACTTCTATCTGAGAGAGCAGACATTTATACCGTATCAGGATATCTCAAGTAGATATGAAGTTTATGTTACAATACTTGATAACGCGGTTAGAAAGATTGATTCGCTTCAAGGCGATGTGAAGGTGAAGCAGTTGAACCACACTCACGACGTTCCAAGACGTGCTGACTTCAGCAACACTTTGACTGATGTAGGTGCAGGTGCTGAAAACAAGGAGATATCCTTTGAAACAGCGGTAAATGATGAAGGTGACGTACTTCTTGACTTCAGTTCGAACAATGAAAGTATAGTCCTTGATACGACAGAAAACGCTAACGATGTTTCTATAACTGTAGCAAACGAAGATGAGGACGGCAATCTCTCACGACAGGAGACCATAACCGCCAACAACGGAACAGCCGTGACCTCCAACAGTTATCAGGACGACGAACTTTTCGTACAGATTGATGCGGCATCGGATGAGAAACCTTTCGAAGTCAGAGATGTCTCTGGCAATGATGGAGTGAATCTCGCAGCAACAGCAACAAACTCACGTTTCTCATCGGCTAAAGAGGAACAGACAAAGACCACTGTAGACAAAAGAAACGGTAGTATAGAAGATGTTGCTACAAATGTCAGTACAGGTCTTATCGCCGACGCTAACGCGGTAGCCAACAACTACGATATCTTTCTCGATACAGAACCTCAAGACAATTCGACTAACACTTCAAGAGACATCACCGGTCTGCTATATCCTGGACAAAATAACTCTGGGAGGAACAGCGACCAAGGCAAAAAGATTAATCGCACATTTGACATACTGTCATCATCACCTAACCAGTTCGTTATCTCTGGTGATAAAACATCTTTCCTAAAATCGGGCGACACGTTGAGAGTTTCAGGAACAAGCAGCGATGATGGCGACTTCACAGTGTCAGGAACATCTTTCGACTCAGCTGCAAACGAGACTACTATCAGTGTAAATGAAAACGTTTCGGGGGGTTCAGGTGGCGAAGTAGAGCTAAGACTGGTAAACGATGTGGGTCCATACCAGCTTCAACTTCAGCCAGACCAACCTACGCAGACAAAAGCAAAAGTATCAATAGAACATAAGAAGGATTCAAAATGAATATAGAGAAAACTGACAACAGTGTCACTGTGGAGCTGGAATCGGAAAAGTTAAACTACAGCTCTGACTGGTTTGATGAACAACCCTTTCTGAGTGACGATGGTGTGAAATATATTCAAGAATGGAAGATTGACCTAGTAGAAAATCATGGTGTTGAACTAAATGAGTTATGATGTGAAGATAAGGCATACAGCCGACAGCGGAAAAGGAGTCAGCGTAGAGGCACTTGTTAATGGAGAGGCTATCGCACACACTTTTCCAAAAAACATGGGTTTCTTTAATGAGCCTGATTCGGGAGACCCGAGGTTTGTGAAGAAGCTTAAACAGAAATACGAGGAGAAGAAGAAAAGAGAGGAAAGAACTCAAATACAGAATATCTCAACTGAAGAAGCTAAGATACATGGAAGCCATTTTGAGAATAAAAGGTATGGCTCAGAAACTTTTAAGGAGGAGAATAATCAATCTGGCAGTATGGATGTAAAACTTGATGAACCGGAGAGCATCCGCACATACCTGAAAGAGAATATGGCGGAAGGCTATCTATCCAGAGAGGAAGGACTGAACATCGACCAGTTTGTCGATGAATACGAAAGACTTCTTGAAATGGAGAAAAGTGTTGACGAAGTTGTCAAAGACGCGATAGGTGTAGAATGATGAGCCTGTATGATTATCTACAGCGTTTCTTCTGTTCCAAGCTCAGACGGAAAAACAACAGATTGACGACTAAGGTCAAAGGTCTTGAGGAGAAAGTCGACAAACTTGTCAGTAGAAATGAAGATCTGGCCGACGAAGTCAACTCGGTCCGCAAGAATAACGAGGATCTCAGGAGAACTATTGAAGAATACAAATCTATTTTATCAGATATCGAGGAAAACAAAGTACTATGACCAGAGTTTCAGAATCAGTTAAGAAGGAGCTTCTTGCATACCCCTTAGTCACCGCAGTTGGGCATGGGGACGGACGGGGAGAGAGGCATGAAAACGACGAAGAAGCCGTAGTGGCTTTCGTAGAGGAGAAAAAGGCAGAGTCAGAGCTCGACGAAGATGACGTTCTTCCGAAGGAGGTTGAAGGCGTCAAAGTCGATGTTCAACCAGTGGGAGAAATCGGAATCGAGGAAATCACACCTCAAAAACCACAAGATACTGGCGAAATCAATACCACGGAAGAATATCGACCAAATCCACAGGGAGTATCAATCGGTCACCCAGATGTAACCGCGGGAACTGCCGGATTCATCGCGTGGAGGAAGAAGGAGAAAAACGGAATCGAGTATCCCGAACCTGTCGGAGTTACCAACAACCATGTCGGGGCCAATGTAAACAAAGCCAATCGCGGAGACAAGATTATCCAGCCTGGCTCATATGATGGGGGCGGCGATAAGATAGGTGAGCTTCATGATTATATTGAAATCGTTGAAGAGGACAACCTTGTAGATGTATCTTGGTACACTATTGACGGAAGGGACTCGAACAGTTACATCCCGAGTGTCGGTGTGCCGACAGAGACTGCAGAAGTGAGTAGAGGTGATAAGGTCAAGAAGTTCGGAAGAACTACCGGATTGAAGAAAGGTGAAGTTCTTTCTACTGACGCCCGGATCAACGTGAGGTTTGGCGACGGGGCCCGAGAGTTCACGGACCAGATACTGACCGAAAGCATCTCTGCAGGCGGCGACTCAGGTTCGGCCGTGGTCAATGAAGCAGGTGAACTGGTTGGATTGCTATTCGCGGGTTCGAGTGAGGTAACAGTGGCAAACAAGATCGAAAACGTACTAGAAGAAACAGGACTGTCACTGAACCCTGAAGGTGTTTACAAGTGACACATTACAAGCGTGAAAACTGTGACGAAGTAGTTGAGAGCTTGGACGAACTGTTCCCGGATGGAATCTCCGCCAGCCTTACAAGAGACATTTATGCACAGGATAGCCACAGAAGCGAGGGCGGAGGACTCGGTGCCACGGTCTATGATGATACAGGAACCAAGAAAAACAATATTGAATATATCCGTGTGCCCGGCAAAGGCTCTATCGAAGCTTACGAGCTTGACGATGGGTCATGGGCTATCACACGCAGAGACAAGTTAAACCACAACAAGGAAGACAAACTCTAGGAGGTATACAAATGACAGAAGTGATGATCGGTGATAAGAGACTAAGCCGCTATCAGGATGCTGTGAACACACAGCTTGAGGACCATGACGAGGTACATGTTCTCTCCCGTGGACAGGAAAACAACGGGAAGGCACTGGACCTGGCCGAAATCAACAGGCGTGAGAAAGATAGCGTGGTTGTAGATGATATTTCTACAGAGACAGCTATGTTCGAGAATGATGATGGCAAGGAAGTACACGTGACCGATTTGCAGATCGTAATAAAAAGGGAATAAGTAGACTCCTTGTTTATTCTGGTGGAGTCCTTACGTCCCAGACGTGTGCGTCGTTGGCCTGATCTTCAATTTCCACAGTACCATCGTACACAACTGCTACGGTGTCGCCCTCTTCTACTTCTTCCAGTTTATCTCTGAGAATCGCGTGTGGCGTAAACCCGTAACTGATTTCTTCTTCGTGAACGTCAAAGATTGCGTTCTCAACTCCTCCGATCTCTCGGATTCCTGTGAACTCACCGACCCAGTAGTCGCCTTCCTCTACCTCGTCCATGTCGATAAATTCTAGGTCGTAGTCATTGAAGTCTGCGTTCTCTGTTGAGGAGTTAATCGAGTCCCAATCTTCTATGTCCTCGCTACCGTCAAATATAACTTCCTGATCGCTCATTTGTGTTGTCACCTCCATATTGTAGTCTTTCTTCAGGTTTTGAATATAGGAGAATCTAACTCCGTTAAAAGAACAAAGGGGAAGCAATCTTTAAGTTAGTTGTCCTAGTTTAGAATCAACCGTGGTAGGACATGTTCTTGTGTTCCGCCATCTGCGATTCGTCTGGATGCTCTGCCATCATGTGCTTTGAAAGCTCATGGGCTGACATGTTCTCCATCATGCAGTGCGGGCAACTGTGTTCTGGCATAATAAAAGTGTCAAAGGTTATTCGCACTTTAAAGAATTTATGCGTTCTTCTGGAACACGAAGAATCTGTTTTCACAGTTCGAGTCCTGATCGGTCATCGTCCCGAAAAGAGGATCTGTCGGTGCAAGGTCAAGCACCTCTCTGAAGTCAGCAGCCCTATTTGCAAACTTGAAGATCAAAACACCTCCGTCTTCAAGCACTCTGAATAGCTCCTCGAATCCGTTTCTCAGGTCCGCCTGCCATGTCTCTGCGTGCAGTGCGCCGTAGCTCTTGTCGATGTAGCCGGATAGATTCTGCATGCCGTTTTCTCTTATTACATGGGGCGGGTCAAAGACTATCAGGTCAAAAGAAGAATCATCATACGGCAAATCTCGGAAGTCCTGTACCTCGTCCGGTTCTATGCTGAAAGTCCTGTTCTCTTGTCCTGTGAAGCCAGGCTCTTCCTCTCGCTTGTCAATGTATAGCACATCGTCCCTGTTCTTGTTGTCCGTGTGCCAGATGCTTCTTCCGCCACAGGTCGCATCAAGAATGTTCTCCTTCATACGAACTCATCCAGCTTACTGGTTCCTTGGGCGTCATACCTGTTTCTTATCTCCTTTGTGGCTACAGTATGAGTTACATTTTTTGAGTTTCCGTCTTCGTCGTATCCGTACAGAGAACACTTGTCATCTCTCAAGTCCAGAAATACCTCATCTGCGTCCGGGTGATTTTCTACCAAGAACAGGTGGTCCTTTACCTCATCGAGAGTGTTTATCTCTCTGGCTCTCTGCATGTATTCGGTTGCCATAACTGTGGTTAAGAAAGAACATTCAAAAAATTAACTGTAGGGAGATTATGCCTCCCTGTGTAGGTAGTAGTGCTCGACTCTCTCGACAGGAAATGTCACTTCGAGGTAATCTCCGTGCTTCAATCCCTCCGTGTGGACGTATCCGTCCTCGATCTCCGTATCGTGTGGATGAAGATCGTATTCCCTGTCTGATTCAAGTACTACCATAAGTTCGCCTGCGTTGGCGAGAGCGTCTTCTAGCTTGTCCTGTTTCATAGTACTGATTTGATGCGGTCCTCAAGCACTTCGCCGATACCGCGTATCTCACATAGCCTTTCCAGTTTTCCAAACTCCCTCTGGTCGAGGATCCTTTCGGCCTTCTTTTTACTGACGCCGTCAATCTGCATAAGCATGGCGACCTCTGTATCTACGTCGCTGACCGTGGTCTCTCCTAGCTCGATCGTTCTGTGTTCCTCGTCGTCCTCGTGTTTCGAGACGATCTTGTTCACGGCGTAGGCGGTGCCCTCTTCGTCCGGCGTATAGACAATACTGATTCCGGCATGGCTACGGGATACCAAAGTGCCGATGAAAGAGTTATCGTGAAGGTTGGAGTACTGTAGGTCATACGGGTCACCCTCTACGATGATATACTGGTGTTCAAAGTCCTCTGTCATGCGCCGGGTCTGTTCCTTGAGGCGTCTGTCCTTGATCGATGAAGCGAGATCGCTTGCCTCCTTTCTCTCTATGACCACGTTTTTGTAAACAAAGTCTCCAGTCTTGAGCTCCTTGACCTCGGTTTCTGCGTCTGTATCTCTGTCGGCCAGTGTCGTCTGAACAATAGCTTGAACAGTTACTGGCTCTCTGCTGTCAATGTAAAGTGTCATTTTGGTAGTTCCTCTAGTATTCTGAAGATAGTTTTGAACAGAGCCTCTGCGATGTGAAACTGCACCACGATGACCGAGGCTACGACTGCGGCAACGTCACCGTACTTTTCCTTTGTCTCATTCATGCTCTTTCGCCATCGACAAAGTCCATGACCTTTGAGAAGCTGCCGCCATCCCTGACCTTGACCTGTGCCTTTGTCTCGGGTCCGCTGGCCTCTTTCGCCATGTCCTTTGCGGCATCAATAGCATCCTGTTTACTGTCAAAGCCGGACTCGGAGGCGTTTTCATTGTGAAATTTACGTACCTCATATTCTCCCTCTTCGTCGCCCTGTTCTACAAAGAAACGTCTGTCATCTACAGGTAGGTCGTCCTCGGCAAGTGTCAGTTCGTATGCTTGATCAACAAGTTCTTCTATATTCATGTGATATACTGTAGTGTAGTTATCTTCAGTTAAATAATTTTTGTGTGATTATGGAGGTGGGAGGGCGTGAGTTGTGTCAAGATGTGGGACCCGACACGATCACGCCCTACTATACTGCCACCTGGGTGACAACCTTATGGTAAAGTACTGTACTATACTTTTTTAAACTTTCCTGTGACGGGGACAGTGAATACACTCGTACACGTTTTCGGAGTAGTATTCCTTGCTTTTACGCTTGTAAGTGTACTCATGACCGAAGATAATACACCTTATCCTCTGGCATATCATCCTGATGTCGTGTCTCATATCTCCATCGCCCCTTGGCTATTCAGCCTGTCGTACATAGGGAGAGGTGAAGGTTTGTTCTCTCCATCCACCTCTATGACCTCCTTATCCTCAAGTGACTCGACTATCTCGTGTATGTCTGCATCCGGGGTCTCTGTATCTGTCTCGAAGAAGTCTCTGGCAGAGTCTATCGTGATCCCCCATTCCATCTGTTCGAGAGTCCTCAGGAAGTAGACCTCTTCTTCTGTCAGTTCTGGAGGCTCTGTCTCGGTGTCTTCTCCAAGAGAGTCACGCAGGAAGTCGATGACCGGGATCTCCGCGTTGTAAATTGAGTCCCTGATCTCCTGTGTCGGTTCTACGCCTGCCTCACGGCACTGGCTCTCTATCTTCTCGTCTGTGAGCTCTCCCATGATTTCCGGTACGTTATCAACTAACTGTTCTACGTCGGCACCGGCCCAGTAGTATACTTCGCCCTCTATGTACTCGGAGTTTATCAACTGTAGCTCCTCGGTCTCCATCAGCGAGTCAGCAGTATCCTTGATGTCCTGTGTGGTAAATCCTGTGAGCCTGTTTCTGAGCTCCTTTCTCGATAGAGACGCTGTCTGTGAGTTCGGGAGCTCTTTGAGTAAAGATATGCTCTTCTCATCCGTCTGGGCCACGGTGGTATCGATGAGTCGGGACCAGATAAGTCTTGCGAGGTCAAAGTCAGCTCGTGTGACGAAGATGAATCCGTCCTTGGTGACGCGGTTCCTGATGTGAATCTTCGCTATCATACCCATCAGTGTGTAGAAAAACGGGTACAGTCTGCGGTTGAACTCCTGCTTCCAGTCGATCATAAACGGGACTACCGGGCGGTATCCTGGCGTCTCTTCGCGAATGTCCTGTACCATAGCCTGTATTACTGGTGTCTCTTTCGGTATGAAGTCTAGGCTTCCTCCGGAGTTCAGGATGTTTTGCTGGTGCATGTTGACCGTCTCATTCTGTGCGGAGGATGAATCCGGGTTGGTAAGTATGAACCTGTTTTTGAGTTGCTCGTCCTGTATGGCTACGACCGAGGTAAACCATACCGTGATATTAGAGACGTCGAGAGTGATTGTCATGATCTCCTGATCCTTTACGGTCTCGTGGGTCACGATATCTTGGTCCTGATCAGTCATAAGACGCATGAGCTCAATAGCGTTGTCTACATCCTCTTCTCCGACTTCATCGAAGTAGATAAGTTTGTTGTTCATGAAAGACGGCCCTTCGGTCTTTGACTTGTACTGAAGTGCCTTTGGAGAGAAGCTCTCTTTTCTTTTGTACATCTTGTTTGGCAGGAACTCCAGAAGTTTACGTTTGAGGTGTGACTTACCTGTACCAGAAGGTCCTACTGCCCAAGAGTGGATCTGACGGTCCGCGCACTTGCTTGATAGTGCCGAAATCATCTCCCAGCATTTCAAAAGGTGATCGCCCTTGTGTATCTTATTGAAGGCGTCTAGGTAATATCGCAGAGGATTGTTTGATTCTAGCTGTCTCTGTGCCTCAGCCTGTGGGTCCCCGTCAAAAGTCTCGAAGCCGAGGTGTTGTTTGAGCTCGCTGCGTCCCTCGTCGGTAAGTCTGATAGAGTCGTCTCCATCAGGTATTATGTATTCTGCGTCTATGTCAACGTCATCAACTATATCCCATACGTTTTCTAGGCCTAGAGTCTCTTCTACCGCCTCCTGTTCGATGGAGTCGCCAGCTTTCATTATCTGTTCCATGATCTTGAACAGCTTCTGTCTTTTGTCTTCCTGTGAGCGCTGACTCTCTCCGTCTTGGTCATAGTCATTTTCAGGCTCGGCTTCGTTTCTTACCTTGTTTTTCAGTTTCAGTATCTCTTTTTTGAGCTCGTTGACAAGGTCGTCGCCACAGTCGAATACGTCCTGTACGGTATTAGCATAGCTCTGTGCAGATCTGCCTGAGAACTTGATACGTTCGTCATATGAGTTCATCTCATGTCCTTGCGGTTTCGCGTGGACACGAGCTCTTAGGTTTTGATCCTCGTCTTTTTCAGGGTCTTCGACCATAATTTTGAGAGTGTCAGTCTCTTCCTTGAAGGTTGTCATCCTAGAAAGAAAGTAAGTACCGGAGGTTTTTCAATCTTCGGGTAGTTCCCCGAGTGCCTCCTTGAGATATGTCCTGACCTTTTCTACATCGTGCTGGTTCACTTCAGGTAAGTCTAACCGAGCTCTCGCCCGGTCTATCTGTCCTTTGATGTAACTTTCCTGTGATTTGTTCACTTAGATTCTCCTCCTGATCTCTGACATTACTGCGTTGAATTGTCTGAAGTTCTGTAATTCCTCCGCTGCTCTGTCTATCAAGTCACTGTGATCTGAAATGATTTGCCTTCTACCGTTGTCTACTACGCCTTCTACGAGCTCTTCTGCTTCGTCAGATGGTGCGTGTTCCATAGTATTATTTTGCTATTCTCTGTAGGATGGTGCGGGCCGCCTCAAGTTCTGTCTTTTCGTCCATGATGTTCGCAGCCTTCTGCCATTCCTCCTGTGTCACTGTAATCTCTTCCATGTCCTCGATGTAACAGGTCCACGGGAAATCGATGTCTTCCGGGTCTTCGTCAATCACTGCATATCTCACACTCGTGGTCCTGATCGTTGATGCCACATTCGTATATGTCGAAATAACACTCACCCGGAGGCAGGTTTGGTGAGTCAGCCAGAGAGGCGTTGTATCCCTTGGATCCTCTGGCGTCCAGTCTCATCCTGAAAGAGCTCTGGTGTTCGAGAGTCGATGCTCCATAGGAATAGACTGGGTCGCCGTACTGTTTCTGTGGTTTCTTCCCTGCCTGATTGGGATAGAACACAGCGATGTCATGACCTGTCTCTCCGGATGCCATCTTACTCAAGTCCTCTAGCATACCACCGAAGCGGTCGCTGCGCTCACCAAAGTTTTCTCGACCCTGATACTCGTTCCGGACGTGGCCTGATATAGAGTCGACCACGATCAACGCGACGTTGTCCAGGTCAAACTGTCTTGTCTCCTGTATGGCTCTTTCCTGATCCGTCACGTCTGTAGGTCTTGCGACCTCTATGTTCGAGAGTGCCTCGTCCGGGTCAAGTCCTGCCGCCTTCGCCATAGACCTAATCCTGTCAGCCCTGAAGGTCTCTTCTACGTCTATGAATATTACCATGTCTCCGTTTCCGGCGCCTCCCTCGTCCTCCGGTAACTGTGCGTTGACACACAACTGGAAAGCCAGCTGTGATTTGCCAGAGGAAGAAAGACCAAAAGCCTCGGTGAGATAGCCTACGGCGATGCCTCCACGGAGTAAGCCGTCTAGGTCATCAGATCCTGTGCTAATAGTTCCCATATTATTCTGTTCTTTCTCGAAGTCCAGTCCGTTTTCGAACGGGCTTCCGCCACGTAAAGCGTTTCTGGCCGTCTGGACCAAGTCCTTTGATTTTTTCTCGCCAAGCGAGGTGTTTTCTGGTAAGGTGTCAGGGTTCGCTGTTGCCAGCTTCCTGACCGTGCCACGTCCTGACGCTTTCAGGTCCGCTCCGGTCTTGGGTCCAACACCGTCTAGCTCTTTTACGTTGTCGTCTGGTTCAGTCATTGGTTGTCACCTAAAGAAATTCTTGTTCTAGTTTTTCGAGCTCCGAGTCCGGGCCCTGATAATCTCTGATAAATGAATATCTCTTCTTCAACTTGTTCATACTGTCGTAATTTATCTCTAGCAGTTTGCCTATGTTCTTGCTAATTTCTGCGTCCCTTTCTTCGTCCACCAGGACCGGGACATCTTCAAGGAGCTCAAGGTCGTAATTGATAAGTTCAAGTAGCTTCGCTAGATCTTCTTTTCTTATTTCAACGACCTCTGTCATATTATACATATTGTTTATCAGTACTTTTATGCTCTTCGGTCAAAACCGCGTTATCTTTATTAATGAGCTAAATATGTAGTCTCGGTATGGGAAGGAAAAACAAAGTCAAGAAAAACGGATGGACTTGTGAGTCCGCGGTAATGAGTCTTCACGCTCAGGGAAAGTCACTCAGAGACATAGCGGACGAGGTCAGCGAGAGGTTCAACACAGATATCAGCCACGAGTCGGTAAAGAATTATCTCAACAACAACAAGGATGAAAGACTCGCTCGTATGACCGAAGAGAACAAAGGATATTTGGCTCAGGAGAAACAGGAGCTCATACTTGAGTACGGGAACAAGATAGAACAGATGGAAGACAAGCTTGACACGATTCTGGAAGTGACCCTTGATGAACAGAACAAACAGGACGTAGGTCAGATCCTTCAAGTCATGAAAGAGGTCCGTAAACTCATGGAGTTCCAGAAGGAGTATATCGAAGAGGCAACAACACCCAACACTCAGATAAACAACGTCGAGGTAACAAACAACACCGCAATCCAGTTATCGGAAAAACTCATGGAGTATGAGGAAAAGGGCGTGATTACGATTCACGAACCCAATAAGCTAGAAAGATGAAAGAAAAGGTTAAGTACGCGGTCACTTGGGCCAAAGGTATTGGTCCGAACACCGCACAGGAAGCAAGAGAAATTCACAGAGGCATCTACGACGGTATGGTAAAGTACTGGCGTCCCGACAACTTCGCGGAGGCCCTCAAATCTTTCAGAGACAGACCGTTCAAAGAGTTCGAGGAGAATGACAAGCATTACTACATCTATCTGCTTGTTTCATCGTATCTTCTGAAGTACGGTGCAATCGGATCGGCGATCTATGTGGCCGGTCTCCTAGGGCTTTAGTCGTAAGCTTCATCAGTGAGCTGGGCAAAGTCGTCCCAGTACTCTCTGTGGTCATCGATTTCATATATCTCCTTTTCTTCTTCGTCAGGAAAGAATCGCCATATTTCCGCTCTATCAATGTAGTCGCCGTTCATGTCTGGTGACTGTTTGGCTGCCTCTGCGTATGCTGCCGCCTGTTTCTTGTGTTTGTCATATACGTTCTTTGACGTCTTGAGATCTACTACTACGTGGTCACCGTTGTAAGGATCCTCATAGATCATGTCGGCCTGGCCTCCGTAACCTGAGTGGTTCTGACCCTCCGGTAGCGCAAACATGTGTTCTACGGATTCTACGTCCTCTGGCGTGACACCTTTATCTATCATAGTTTCTGCGAAGGCGTCCTTGAAATAGTCCATGTCGTTGTAGAAAATGTCGGTAAGCTCTATCTCGTCTTTTATCGGTTCGTAGGCGTCACGTGATTCTATCATTCCACGGTCTTTGAGAACAGAGTACAGAAAGTCTTTGTCTCCCGTTCTGTCCATGATAGCGTCAAGTGAAGACTTTTCATCGCCGCTCCAGAGCTCTTCTGCGTGAGGGTGGTGTTCTTCCAGTTGAGATAGTGCAGCATAGTGTGCCATCGTGCCGCGGTTTTTCTTGTATTCGAGTATGTCTTTCCAGTATGCGTTGTCGCCCTTGCCGTCGTTGTTTTTCTTCCACTGCTGGATGTAATATGGCTCCCCGTCATTTTCTTCGTCGAGAATCGTCGTGACGGAGTAAACGTCGGTGTCGTCCCTCTCGTAGTGTCGTTTATCTTCTCCGTCGAGGTAACGCCTTATTCTCTCAGTTCCGGCGTCATCCTCACTCATCTGTGGTCGTGGCAGTTACATTTTAGCTTTCTCACTTGGCGACAGAAGAATTTGTGTATCGATATCAACATGTAATATGATGTGTTTTTTCTCAATCATAATGGTTTTCGGGCAGGTAAAACTCAGTTAAATAGGGGAAGAATAACCGGGAAAATCACCCGGTACAGTGGGAAAATAGTAGGGCTATTCGCGACTGCAATCTGGACAACCGTCTTCGGCGTCGTAATCTTCAGATCCACACTCGGGACATTCTTCTTTCTTCTCCTCGATGATCTCCTGAAGCGCCTCTGCCGAATCTGCACCGTCACCGCACGCAATACACTCGTCTGTCATCCTTCACACGCCTTGCAGTCCAGAATGTCTCTGCTGAATTTCTGTGCAGCGTTGACAGAGTTCTGGTAGTAGAGTGATTTTACGCCTTTCTTCCATGCCTGTATGTAAAGTTCGTTGATGTCTTCAAGTGGCACTTCTGCGGGGTCTAGGGAAATGTTGACTGACTGTGCTTGGTCGATGTAGTTCTGTCTTTGAGCCGCCTGATTGATTACCGCCATCTGAGGGATCTCTGAGAAAGTCTTGAATACTTCTTTCTCTTCGTCGGTCAGACAGTCGAGATGTTGTACGCTTCCGTCCTTCTGGGCGATACTATCCCATGTCTCTCTGTTGTCTTCTCCACGGTCCTGTAAGATGGCTTCTAGGAATCTGTTTTTCTGTGTGGACTTCAACTTAGCTCCGTCTCTCACGAAGTAGTTTGCCTTTAGTGGCTCGATGCTTGGTGATACTTGGCCAAGAATTATCGAACTTGACTTTGTCGGTGCGACAGACATCGTGGTCGTATTACGTCTGCCGTAGCCCTCTAGCATCTCTGGCTCGCCAAGTTTGTCGGCTAGCTCCTCTGATGCCTCGTAAGACTTTTCTTCGATATGAGAGAAGATCTCCCTGTTGTGGTTCATGGCTTCCATACTGTCGAAAGGTATGCCCTTTGACTGTAGATAGCTGTGCCATCCGAGTACGCCAATGCCGATAGCTCTGTGGCGCTTGGCAAACTTGACGGCCCTCTCCATGAACTGGACTCCCTCGGCTTCCTGTATAAACTCTTCCATGACTGCGTCTAGGAAGTACGTCAATGTTTCTACTGCGTCAGTATCTTTCCACTGGTCGTAGTGCAGTGCGTTCATTGAACAGAGGCAGCAAACAAATGACTCGTCTGGTGTCGCCGGAAGTGCGATCTCTGTACAGAGGTTCGAGGCGTTGATTTCGTAGTCTTTATCCTTGTATACCTGTGGCTTGCCCTCGTTCATGTTGCCTCTGAAGATGATGTAAGGTACGCCGATGTTGATTCTGGTTTCGATGATCTCGGCCCATGTTTCTCTCTTTTCCTCGTCGCCGTTGACCATTTCTTCGAACCATTCGTCACCTATGATGACGCCGTAGTAAATATCCTGCACGGGGTCGCCCTCGGTCTTGATGTTCAGCCATTCGTCAAGGTCATCATGTTCTACGTCGATGTATCCTGCGAACTGACCTCTTCTTGTCTCGCCCTGAGAGATGACATTGATGGCTGTATCGAATAGCTCGGTGAATGAGTAGCTTCCGTTTGACTTGCCGTTGTTAGTAATTGGCGCACCCCTAGGTCTCAGGTTCCCCATGTACCCTGAGGTTCCACCACCCTGTTTGGTCATCTCTCCTACTTCGGCATGGGTGTAAAGTATACTTTCCATGTTGTCTTCCATGTAGCTCCCGAAACAGGAAATAGGTAACCCTCTATCGAGACCGAAGTTGGACCAGATCGGACTTGCAAGGGAGTAATAACCCTTGGATACATACTCGTAGAACTTGTCTGCGAAGCCCTCTTCGCCGAGTATCTCTTCTGCCCGTTCTGCGATATCGCGGACTCTTTCCTTCGGTCCGGTTCCTTCTAGGAGGTAGCCGTTGTCTAGGAACTCTCTGGCGTCATCGTTTAGCCAGTACCAAGGCTCTTTGTGTTCTTCTCGTTTCTTGGCCAGTACGTTCTCCATTAGAACATGTCACCAGCCGTGACGGATTTTGTGTTCTTGTTGTACGTGGTCGATCTCTTACTGAAAAAGTCGTTGTCTTTTGTCATCATAATGTCCTCGTCAAACCATCTTGTCTCTTCTAGTAGGTCGTCGTCTGTCTCGAAAATCGGTTCTACCTCCACATTCTCCATGCTCTGGTTGAATCTGTCCTTCAGGAACTCGTCGATGTGTTTACGTGGCAAGAAGTCTAACTCTCCTTCTTCAAATATCCAGTCAAGGATGTCTTGTTCTGCCTCGTACGCTTTCATGCAGTGATCCTGAATCTCTTGCTCGAACTCTTTGTCAAACATCTCAGGGTTTTCTTCCCGGATCTGATTAACAAGTTCGACACCGAAGAGACCGTGAATCTGTTCTTCTTTACTTGTGGCCTCGACGGCATTGGAGATTCCCTTGAACTTCTTTTCATATTTGTCAAAGCTCGTCATGATCAAGAACTGTGAGAATAGCGATACATGTTCTACGAAGGTCGAGAAAAGCATGATGGACTTGACGTACTCTTTACGGTCGTCCGAGTCTGCGCCCTCCTTCATCTCGTTCAGATAGTCTATTCTGTTCTTGATGGCAGGTACTTCTGTTACCTCTTCAAAGTCCTCTGTTATTCCGAGGATGTCGAGAAGGTGTGAATATGCGTCCATATGCCTTACCTCTGACTCTGCGAAAGTTTGTCCGACAGATGAAATCTCTGCCTTAGGCATCTCCTCGTAAATGTCAGACCAGAAGGTCTTGACTGATACCTCTATCTGTGATATTGCGAGCATCGTTTTTCTGATTACACTTTTCTCTACGTCTGTGGTATCAACCTTGAAGTCCTGTACGTCTCCCGAGAAGTTGAACTCGTTGTGTACCCAGTATGAGTTTCTGATTGCATCCTTGTAGTCAAGGAAGTCCGAGTATTCGTACGGTTTTAGGCTCGTTCTTGCCTGGAATATATTTGGTGTTGTTTGTTTTGTCTCTGTCATGAAAAAATCACCTTGGTTACATGTGTAGTGTGTAAGACTACACTAAAATAAACTGCATTGAAAACGGTTTGTGTTCTAGTCTAGCGCCCTGTCTCTTGCTTCGGCGAAACCGTCGAATCTGTGGTAATATGTCTGAAGATGATGCTCTCCGTGTTCTCTGTAATCGTCAACGGTTACCTTGCCGTCCACCTCCGAATCGACCCTTTTGATGTCGGCCAAGAGTTCCTGTTCCGAAATCTGATACTGGTCCCCGTACTTGTAGATACCAGCAGCGGCCTTGGCTTCTTCCCAGCTACCGTATCGTCTTGTGGCGTGGTGCCGGTCGTATTCGCCGTGTTCCGTATATTCTAAAGAGGTCATTGTCTCGCCAGGCGTCCTGCGATTGGTCTTTACCATATCCATCAACAGGTCGTCTTTGGTCGGCGTCTTGAAGCTTCGCTTTACCATTACCTGTATCGCTTCTTGAGAACTATCTTGCCTCGATCTTTTTCAGACAGGTCGTTATTGAGAGAGTGTATCTCGTTGTCGTCGAGCTTCTTTATCTCCTCCATGTTGCCTAATTTATACTGGCGGTCCTCGACCTCAGGGTCTGCAACCTCTTCAATCATCAACGCCATATCTTTCGGAATTGCCTCGTCCGGTATATCGCTGAGACGATTTCTGAGTTTGCCTCTCTTTGTGTATCTGTCCGAGTTGCGGTCAATCCTATTGATCTCTTCGGTAAGATCGTCTCTACACGAACTGCAAAGAAACGGTACTTCGTCTGTTGACTTCATCACTGAATCGTCACATTGCACACAACTACTTACAGTCATAATATTAGTATCAGAGATCTCAGCTTTTAAAAATCTTGGGTCTCGCCCATACTCAGGAGACATTGTCGGACCTCCCTTGTCAGGTTGTTCTCCGTGTCGACGCCTGACTTGACATAGCTTATCTTCTCTAGGTTCGATCCGAGTAAATCGTAGTTGTCAAGAGACATGACTGCGGCGGCTATGACCGCTGCCTTCTGGGAAAGAGTATCACTTACTACTGCCGTTTCTCCTCTCTTGCGAAGAGCTCTTCCTGCCCTAATTACCTGTTTTATGATCTCGGATTCGTCGCTGCCGTCTTCTGATATAGGAAAGTGTACATAAGCGGCGTCTTCGTGTGTTTCTATACACTGTTCGCTAAGGTTCAATATGTTGTATTCGACTTTGGCGGCTTCGCTTACTGTACCGACGTGAAGGTTGTCATCTACCTGCTTCATAGAGGAGAAAGAGTGAGCGACCTTTTTAAGTCTTTTCACGACCTAGCCAGTCTTCGTCCTCCGGTGCCCGGTAGATAAAGATGCCGACCCAGACAAGAAAGTTACAGAATGACGTCAGGAATGTGAAAGGCAGACCAAGGGCCGCGAACGGCAACAGTGCTGTGAACGGGTATGAGAGAGTGTTGAAGCCAGAGCTTCGTCTTGACCATATCGTCTGTTCGTCAAGAAGTGCGTAAAGCTTCGTGGCCAGACCTATCAGACCTCCCAGTGCCAGTAGGAAGTCGATCATCATCTGGGACAGGATCATTCTTCGACAAGTGCGTCGAGAAACCTCTCGGCCTCGTCCCAGTTCATAGAAGTGTAGAGAACCGTGTCGTCTCTCTCGGTCGGTGCAAGTGGATCCGTGTGTCTTACCTCATACCTGTCGTCCTCAAAGTCGTCAAAGTCTGTCTGTGTATACTCTAGTCCGTCGTCGTAAGTATCTGTAGCGTAAACAAATGAGTCTCCGTCAACTCGCTCGTATGCTTTTTCGTATATCTTATCTGTGGTTTCCTCGTACTCTGCCATCGTCCCTTACTACACAAAGTTATACTCACTTATAGTACTTTTGTCGACGGAAGGATATATCAAAATCCAGTACTAATAACAAATATGGAATTTTCCGACTATGAAACATTTGGATCCAAAGGGACTATTATCAAAGGTGACTGTCTTAATGTGATGAGGGATATAGACAAGAGTGAGATTACTTTGTGCTTCACATCTCCACCATACCTCAATGCTGTGAATTATGATGAACACACGCAAAATTTAGACAATGACGAAAAATGGGAGAGGGAGGATATAAATTATGATGAGTACAGAGACTTTCTGACTGAGAGGTTTGAAGAGCTATTCAGAATAACAGAGCCCGGTGGATATAATGTCGTTAACATCGCTCCTGTCTCCTGGAACGGAGATAGAGTTGCATTACCCTTTCATTTCGTCAGCTGGATGGAAGAGATTGGCTGGGAGTTCCAAGAGGATATAGTCTGGGAAAAACCAGTTGCTAAGGATAGAAGATCCGGAGTGTTGATGCAGCATCCATACCCTGGTTATTATTATCCAAGTCTAGTGACAGAATATATTTTCGTCTTCCAGAAACCAGCAGAAAGCGACTCAAAACAGAATATCTACCACGACAAAAGTCAAGAGCAAAAGGAAGAGAATGAAATAGATCTTTCTGACTATCAGGGAGAGCAAAGCAAAAATGCCTGGAAGATTAGACCTACAGCACCTCAAGAAACAGACCATCCTTGCCCTTTCCCAGTAGAGTTGGCTGAAAGAGTAATCAAATTCTACTCGTACAAAGGAGACAAAGTAGTAGACATCTTTGCTGGAAGCGGAAGTTGTTTAGTGGCGGCTAAGAGAAGAGATAGAGAATATATCGGAATGGAAACGCAGCAAGAGTACATCAATCAGTCACTTAATAGGCTCAAACAAACTTAATTGTATATTAAACGTGATAAGAGTTACAGTTGCTTACAGAACTTGATCTTATCTGCCTTGTCGCGGTCGTTTCTGCCGGATCTGTTTTCCCACGTGCCCGACCTGTTTGTTCTCTTCTCTATCTCCCAGTTCGTCGCCCTGTAGATTGTCCCTTCGTGGTTTTCTCCCTCGGAGGCGTAGGCGATCAGTCTCTCATAGCCCTTGTCCTTCATGTCTCGCATCATGTACCCTAGGGCCTTGGACTCAGTATTCTTCGGCGTGGAGTCGGCGGTCCAGAACCTCAGGAGTTCTACAGTATCTTCTTGGTCCTCCATACGTGCGACCGGCTTGCCCCACGCTGCGGCACCGACCACGCCTTTGAGACCGAAGGTGATCAGGTATCTGTGTTTTGTAGGCACGAAGGGTACTGACTGCAGGTAGTGGTTCCGTTCTATGATGTGATCTACCTTCTTCCGGGCGCCCTCTCCCGATATCTCGGCGACTTTGAGAGAGTCAAGATCAAAGCCCATCTCACATCAGTTTTCTTGTCTCTTCTGCGAGCTCGAAGTCCGGATATCTGTGCTTGATGTCCTCTAGCTCTTCTTGGAAGTCACCGGCGTTCTCGACCGCCTCCTTTGTCGTGTGGCGAATGACCCCGTTCTTGAGATCAGCTATCGGATCCACCGGTTTCTCCGGTCTCTCTCTGTCGTCGTCAAACGTGTTCATAAGCGGAAAGTGGTAACTCTGCTCTCCCGGTTTCATGGCGATGGCCTCGACAGTGAAAGTTCTCTTTCGTCTGAGGTGAGCTTCCAGAGAGTTGTCGCCCTCCGCGAGAGTGAAGACGTATCTTCCGTCTAGGTCATAGTACCGTTCTTCGAGATGGTTGAAGCCGCGGTCGACCATCGACTCGTGGTCTTCTTCCGTCACGACGAACTCCGGCTGTCCGGGGTCTTTGCCTATCAGTGAGTCCGCGACGTGAAATCCGACCGCGTAGTATTTGAAATCTTTTAGGTCGACATCTGTCTCCTCGGCTATCTCGTCGTGCTTGTCGCGGATGTCAGTCACAGCAGGTCTGCGCCCCCGTCAAGCATCCGGTCTTTGATTTCTTCCTCCGAGAGGTCATCGAACTTTTCCACGACTTTGTCTCTTATCTTGTCGGCGAGCTTTGACTTGTGTTCGTCACATAAGTACAGATTGTCTCTGTCGGATCTCTGTATGCGTGTAGTGGCTCCTTCGCTGCAGTGGTCTCTGTCACAGAGTGCCATTACCGGACCGCCTCCTTCTGAGATTTCAGTACGTTTAGTAGGTCCGATCTCATGACAACCTCTGTGCCGTCCTCTAACTCTGTGATGTCTGAAGCCAGCAGTGTCCGGGCTCTTTCACGGTCGTCCATGTCTTTACACGAGTTAAGAACGTCCTCAAAAGGTATCAGTCCTGCATCGCTTGAGACTGCGAGTTGTCTCAGGTTCTCGTCGTAAATCATGTGGTGTACCTGAAATATCGCTTCCTTGACTTTTTCACGGTCAGATCTGGCGTCTTCGGGAGAAGTTGCAGGAAACAAGTCTTTGTATTCGGAATCCCGTACAGTTTCGGAGAGGAGGTCAAGTCTGTTATCCATATACGTATATTATGTAGTCAGGTTCAAAAAGCTTTGGATAATATGTGGGTGCCCCCCTACGCTTATCTTCCACGATAGGGGTCACATGCACCCTTTATCCGGTACCGCAAAGGTGCGCGTACCGAAATCAACCGATGCAATCGCAACAACCTTTGGTCGACAACCCATGACCGACCACTATCACATAATTACGTGTCTATGCTTTTAAACTCTTTTGTTCATCTTCACTGGAAATGTGGTGACAGTCTTCGTGTCCAACATAATTGTATATAGCAAGAAAGTAGGACGTGATCATTGCAACAAGTAAGGCGGCGACGATTACACATGAATCACATGTCATAGTACTATATCCTCCATAGAGTTTCCGGGTTCAATACCGAAGTCCTCTGCCTTCCCGCGTTTGAGCTCTAGGACGTAAGAGACGTTATCATCTGCGGACAGTTTGGTGGTGTCCAGTGGTTCGCCGTGTTTGATGTCTGTGACGTTGGCATCTTCGTCCATGAAAACTATGTCGAGAGGGACATGTGTATCTTTCATCCATATCTTGTGGTTGCCGGGTTGATCAAAGTCAAGTAAAAGTGCCTCGTAGTCGGGTAGTTTCTCTCTGCCCTGAAGTCCCGTCTTTCTCTCCTCGGGCGTGTCAGCTACTCTGACGTTGAGAAATGTTTTCATGAAAGAGGAGTTCATAACAAGACAAAGACTTTAGTTGCCTTTAAAATATTTTCTGTGTTACAAATAGCTCATACTTCCATACCTATTGTTGTCCTGACCTTGTCACACGTGAAACAGGTCTGTGTCAGACCGTCCTCGTAGGCAGAGTAAGCGACTTGCTGGACGTGGTCTTCGTCAGAGCATTTCTGTATGCGTGTTCTGATGTACCGGTGGGTCTCGTATCTATCTAGTTCCATGGTAAGAATCCCTGCATCAGGCTATAAATACTTTTTGTCTCCGAGGTGTCTAGGTCCCTGAACTGTTCGGCCAGATTGAGAAGCTCTTCCCTGACGTCTTCTGACTGCCAGTTTGTGCCGCCAGGCATCGATCTCGTATGATCTCCGGCGTGTGCACAGTCGAAGCCGTACCAGACTGTATCATCGTCCTCGCCCATGCCGTGAAGGTCGTTTTGCGGTCCGAAGGTGAGTCCGCCGTGTACGGTCACGTCGATCTCCGTATAATCTTTTCCGGCCATATTGTGTTCGTCAGGGATCGCGATATATCCACAGTGGTAGTCGTCCTTGATCGTAGCTATGACACACGTATATCCACAGTGGGTAAACGTCTTGTCCACAGAAAATCTGTCGGTTGTCATATGATACCTATTCAGAATAAAGCTTTATAGTTTCTTCGGTCGTGTTCATGCCATTGTCTCTTTCGTCCACTATCGTTTCCCAGCCATCTTCCGTAAGTCGTTTGACGCGCCAGCCTTCTCTGTCATGGAAGACCCATACCTCTGGTGTGATCTGTGCCGGGTCTACAAACTCGGCCTCTGAGATAGCTTTCAAAGCTCCGTCAGTACGGTTCGATTTGACTTGGATGAATATTGGAGCATACCCTTTGCGGAGAGAGACGCAGTCAAAGAGCTCGAACATGTCGCCCGAGTCGTAGGTGTTGTTGACTTTTTTGTGGACATGCCAGCCTGCCTCTTCGAGAGTCTGTACACATTGCCGTTCTCTGGCATTTCCCTTTGATCGTGTACTCATTCTCGCCACTTTTCCAGCACAGCGCTGGTCTTTTTTCTTTCGTTGACCCATTCAAGTGGGTATTCGTAGGGCGGTGCTGATTCCTTGATACGCCAGAACTCTGTCATCTTTATGATATGTGCTTTGTTACGCTGCCAAATAAAGCTTGGCGTGAGAGATAAAAAGTTTCAGGTCTATTTCCGAGACATGAGCGAGGGCAAGTTTGACGACTACAATGGCAAGGTTCAGACACACTCAACAGACGTAGCCGGGAACAGGGTTTCGGTACGGGTTTCTAGCGACAACCCGATAGGCGAAGAACTCTACGAAGAAATGTCGGATTTAATAGAGGAGATGGTTGAGGAACACGGGCACTGATTATTCAAGCATCTCTTCAGTCAGTTCCTGTGCCTCGTCTATCTCTCCGCGTTCTAGGTGTCTGGCAACGTTCAGGGCATCAGCGCCGCCTGTATACATATGATCTTCCAGTGCTACGTACAGTGAAGCCTGGACAGCGCCATAGTTTGTCTCATCATCCTCTTCGTCGTACCTGCGGAGGTCCTCGAACACGGATTCAAGGTCGTTGAAGTCGACTACGTATTCGTCCTCTTCGTCGTAGGGCATATGCTATTCTAGTCCTCGATGTTTTTAACTTTTTTCTGTGACGGCAGGTGTATCATTTCTCTCTCCGATACATATTCGTTGTTTTCCGTCCGGAGTTTGCCGCATTTCTTACAGGATCTGACTCTCTCGCCCTTGTATTTGTACAGGTTCTGTTTGTAGATGAGGTGTTCTGTTCTGTCGCCGCAGTCCTTACATCTTAGTTCAGTCATCTCCAACTCTCACAAAGTTCATCAGATATCTTATGAAGCATGATTTGCACCTGTCTGTGTATGTTTCATGGTCGCAGTTCATGGTATATCTATCTTCACTGCTGAGGTTTTTCTGTCTTTGTTTTTGTGCATCGCACACCGCATCTGGGTGTAATCGATCCTGAGGCCGCAATTCGCACATAGAGAATACTTCATATGACATCATCGTCCGGCCAGTCAAGTGCCGACCTCATCATCTTTGGCATTTTCTCCTTGTCGAGTGACATCATGACCTCGTAAATGAGCATGAGTTTTTCAGTCTCAGAGGATAGGAGGTTTAGTTCGTCGAGTATGTTGTCAATAAGCTGTTGCTTGTCGTCTTCCCACTTTGGCATTATGGTTCAATGAGCTCTCGCAACTTTAAGTAAGTTTTGATAAATAGAAAGGGGGCCAGATTAATACTGGCCTACAAGTTTGTCGTACCTGTAAGTGTCGTAGTCGTCTACGTCTGCCTCGCCCTTAAGGTACAGTACTGTATCGCCCGATCTTATGACGTCTGCGTCTGCATCTATCTGGTCGTCGTAGTCTGCGAACTCTACTGCCTGTCTGAGCTCTCCCTCGTACTCGTCTGCGTCGTCTCCGTCCTCGAAGGCTCTGACAAGTACTTCATACTGATGACCGTCGTCGTGTCTGTAAACGGCTCTGATCTGGTCGTATTCCTCGTTGTCGAGATCTGACTCGTCAAAGTCAGCGTCATCTGCGACCACATGGTGTTCTAGGTTGCCGTCTGTTGCCTGTACGTCATGTTTGGCCTCGACATCGCCGTTCCTGAGCTCGACTTCCTCGTCTACCAGTACTGGTAGGTAGCCAACAAGTCCTTCTCTCTCTTCGGCGTCTGCGACTAGCGCGTCTACCTCTTCCTGAGTGTATGCCTGTTCGTACTTGTTTTTGAGCTCTAGATACTCCTTCTGAGCTACCGTATCTTCCTTGAGGTCCGCGACTCTATTGTCTAGGTCCTCCTGGGTAGGTCTCTCTTCCAGATTGGCGACCTTTTCCTCTAGGTCAGCTTTCTGATCTTGTAGGTTTTGTACTTTCTCCTTTGATGGTGCGTCGTCTACCTGCTGGGATCCTAGTGCCCCAACTCCGGCTCCGACGACACCGAGACCGGCAGCTTTGCCGGCTTTCTTCAACTTATCTCTGTCTAATGCCATTGTAAGCTGTTGTCATGTAAAAGTCATTCAAAAAGGTTATGTGGAAAACTGTTCAGAAACGTTTACAGATTCTGTAAGATGGGCCCTTTTAAATGCAGGTTGAATCTGAACACTCATTCGGTGAGACACACACACGGCGGCAACTTTCCCACCTTAAATACCTTTTTGTGTTTACCTTGGTTTCATGTGGAAACTTCTGGAATTGAACACTCATTCGGTGAGACACACACACAAGCCCAAAGTTCCCGCTTTAAATACCTTTATGTGTCTGGGTCTCTAATATGTGTATATGGACTTCGACGAGAAGACCGAGAAGATCAAGGCCAAGTTCAAAGCGAGAACCTCCGAGGAGATGAAACCGACCGGACCAAACAAGTGCGATATCACGATCAAGGGAAGACGTATCTGGAAGGGAATCGAAGAGGTACTAGAAGTATATAAGAAAACAGGTGATCGTCACCTAGATGACGATATCGAAAGAGGTAAGGAGCTATTCCACTTCGAGTGTCCAGAATGTGGAGAGGGCCGGTATTTTGTCCCGGCCTAGGATAGTCTCTGAATCTTCTGCATCATGTACTTACAGGTGGCGAACTCGACGTTGTCCTCTAACATATAGATAGGGTCGTCCCACCTGCTGACATCATCTTGGTGCTTGTAGTTCGGGAAGTAGTGGTGCAGGACCTCGTGTCGGCACGTCCTGATGATCGCTTTGCCGGACCTATCTGTCCTGATGTATATGTCATTTCTGGGGTCCTTGGCTCTTGTAATCCCCACAGAGTTGTTTCTTAACATGCCCTCGCCTTGCTGTCTGAAGTGAAAGTGGTATCCGCCAGAGTGAAAGCTCCCCGTGTAGTTGACGTGCATGTACTCCCATGCTGGGGTCTCGGCCTGATTCAATGTGAGCTCGGGGTTCGATGTCGCCTGTCCCAGTACGAATGAGATAACAACAAGTAAGGCGACTGAAAGCATCGACACCCCTGTTTTTACTCTCACTCTCCTTTTCATTTTACGTAGTACACCACTCTTGAAATCGGGTACACATAGCGGTCGCCGTTTGTAAAGACCACCTCTAGTTCGTCGTCCGCCCGGTAAATTACCTCGACTTTGGCGTCGCCGAGTTCGTGTTTGATATATCCGTCTCCAGGATCCTCGACTGTTACCTCTTTAACCGGCATCTTCTACACCTCTCAAAAGAGCCTCTGAGAACGTGTCGTCCTTATCTCCCTTCTGGATGAGCTCACTTACCAGAGCATCTCTGATAGCCTCTCTCATCTCTTGGACAGATTTCTTCATGTCCGAGTGGTCCTTCTCGAAGCTGAAGTCGTATTCCTGTTCTAGGCTTCTGAAGAGTTCCTGTACGTGTTCCTCTGTGAAGTGGTTGATCTTTTCCAGTGGTACTCTCTCGACCTTCTCGACTCTTCTCTCGTCCATGTCGAAGTAATGCTGAAGGTTGTTTTCGAACATGTACGTCTGCATCTTTTCCGCGTCCGATCTTGATACCTCGACCATGTAAAATGGTTGATCCATCATTGTGATTTTACCTCGCCGTAAAGTTGTATGGTATGCATGGTAGTTGTTACCATAGATAGCAGCCGGAGGAGTCGAACCCCCGAGCGACCAGTACTGCTTGATGAACGCGTGTTCCATATACTGTTTCCAGTTTTCCAACTCACTGGTCCAGAATCTCCCTGATCTCCTGTGAGTTTTCACGTAGCTCTTCACGTGCGTTCCTGTAAGTTCTCTTGGAGAGTCCTGTCATGGACTTGAACTCGTCCTGTCTCTCTCCAGGAGATGTGAGTGAAGGATCCTTGATGACCTCACGTGCCGCTTCGAGCTTTCTGTCGATGTCCATGTTTGTACGTATGACGTCACGCCACGTAACATCGATGTCCTGAATGTCACGCGCACCCTTGAAGTGTTTGAGTGCAAGTTCGAACGTACGTAAGTTCAGATCCGACGTCGCCGGGTTCGAGACATCGATGAGCCACGATGCAATCTCCTCGCGATCGGCCTGATCGACATCGTAACCCATACCCTTGTCGGCGAGAGCCCGTAGAAGTTGACACTTCTGTTCATAGTCAAAGGAGAGCTCATAGTAGAAGCATCGATCTCGCAGTGACTCGAAGATGATGTCGTCCTCTGGCACTTCGTTGAATATCATGATAAGTTTGCCAGTGAACTTGAACTCCTTCGGTATGTCCTTCCCGTTTTTGGTCTGAAGCTTCGAGGGAGAAGAGTTCCAACCGACAAATCTGTCCTCGGTCTCTGTCCACGTCGCCTGTTTCAGAATGGCGAGTGCCTTCTTACTTCGAAGCAGACCTTCGATGTCGTCAAGGACCAGAATGTCCTGTTGTGACTCCTCAAGTTCCCAAAGCTGTTTGTAAAACTGGAACGGCGAGGCAACGGCAGGGGACTTGGTGAACTTGTCCTCGCCGACCTCGTTGATCAGAGTCTGTGTGGTTTGATACGACTTACCGATTCCAGGATCCGCGTTGACCATGAATGAAGTATGATGTCCGCGGCATATGGACTTGAGGTAGTAGTTGAACATACTGTAAAAGGACTGTACCTCCTCGTGCATATCGTCCTTGAACTGTTTGTGGAGATCGAGCTTCTTATCTTTCTCTATTTCCTCTATGTATTTTTCCTGAATCTCTCTCTCCTTGGCAGCGATCTCGTCCTTGTGAGGTGTTTCCTCATCCAGCTTTGCATCTGGGTCCATGTGTTTTTTTACTTGGTTGTCGATTTTTCTCCAGTTCTCACCGTCAGAAAGTTCTGTGTCAATAATGCTTTCGAAGTCAATGAGAGCTGGGTCTACGTTGCGCTTCTTCGCGTACTGCTCGGCGTTGTGTTTTAACAACCCCTTGTTCGTGTCGAGTCCCATACTTGTTACTATCACCAAAGTCTTTTATAGTATTTGGCCAAGCTCTGCCGCCTTCTTCCTGAGTTCGCCTATGTGTTCTCTATCGGCTTTACTGGTCTCGAAGATGTCCTTGTAGAGCTCTCTGCGTCTCTTATCTCTCCTGGCTCTCTCTGTATCTCTGCCTTCATGGGTATCGAGACCCTTCTTGAATAGCTCGAAGATGTACTTTGACTCAGTGTCGTTGTACTTTCCGCCCATGTAGGTTTCGAGAAAGGACTTGACGTCGGAAACTTCCTCGATCAGTGCCTCCGTAAAGACTTTCGAGAAATCGACGCCGTACTGTTTCGCTGCCTGTAAAACATCTTCCGGCACTAGGACTTTCTTCGATCTCTTCTCGACGTCCGTATTGGTCTTTTCTATACCAACTTTCTCGGGTTTCGAGACTATCCACGTCTGGGTCTCCGGGACCTGTTCGACTCTGTTGAAATCGTGAAGCTCGTCCCAGTACTTATCGACGACCGTATATCCTGCCTCGACCTTGATGGTCTTTTTGATCTCCTGTTCGGATATTTCGCCGTCGTCACTCTTCTCCCAGAGGGCCTTGGATATGTTGTTGAGGGTCTTCATGAACGTCTGGGTCATGGCATCTCCCTCAACAGTTTCAGGACTTTCTGACCTCTCTCGTTGTTGAAGTATACAGAGTAATTGTACGTAGGATCCTCGTTGATCCAGCCTCTGTCCTTCATAAGGTCTTTTGTGCGTGAGAGAGTCGAGTAGTCCATGTCGTGTTCTTCCGCGATCTCTGATAGGTTTTGGTTGTTGTTTTCGAAGATTTCAAGTAACTCGTACATACTCTCGGTAATAGGATATGTCATAGGAAATAGCCGCCGAGGAGAGTTACTCCTCAAGTAGACGGCTGATGTCGCCGGTAACAAAGTTGTCTTCCAGATAGCTCAGATCTGCCTTTTCCACGTTTTCGGCGTGTTCTTCCACGTATCTCGGGACATTATCCCGGGTGTCGGCATAGTGTATGTAGGTATCGGGGTCCTCATACAGCATAACCTCGTAGGTCTCCTTCATAGGAAGTGATCCTCTATGAAGTGTTTTACCATTTCCCTGTATTCCTGAAAGCTCAGGGTCTCCTCGAAGAAAGCCTTGTGGACGACCTGCCCCTGAAGCTCCCTGAAGGCTCCGCCGCCCTCAACCTGGAACTGCACATAACCTTCCTCGTCCGGCATGAACCATGAGGCAGGTGTCGCGTAGAACCATAAATCGAGGTCCTGATGCGACCATCGGGCACTGTGAGTGTGGGCATCGAACCCGACAAACTCGAACCCATGGAAGTTGTAACCGTCTAGGTGTTCGTTCATTCTCATCTCGTCGGGTCGGGACTGGAAGTGTTCCTTGGCTTCGTCTATGTTCTCGATTTCCTCTCCACACTCGCAGGTAAGTTTGTGAGAATCGACCATCTTCATTCTATATCACCTGTTGATACATAGTCATAGATGATGTTTTCGCATGACGAACATCTTATCTGTCCGTCTATGTCTTGGAAGATGTCTGTGTCGCCACAACATCTCTTACTCATCATCTGTCACCTGCTGGGTGGTCTCACAGTGTGGACATTCAGACTCTCCGGTTCCGGCACGATAGATTTTACCGCACTCGACACACGTATGAACTACCATGGGCGATCCTCCTCGATGTGTGCGTTATCGGTCATGTCAGCAGCTTCCTGAAGCGAGTCAAAGTCGCCCTCGTTGAATCTAGACATAATCTGTTCTGCAACCATAAAGTCGCTTACGACAAGTACTTCCTCAGAGTCGTCATGCGCCTCAATCCAGTAAAAACGATTGGCGTGTTCGAGACCTTCCATAGTTGTGTTTCTTTTAGCTTTTCTCTCCATGCTTGAGTTAAATTCTGAAAGTTGATAGACTGGTTCTTCAGCCTTTAGTGTAACTTCGATAGGTTGTCACCCTATGTACTAATTAAGTAAGAAAACTTATAAGTATGGTGTCGTTAACAAACTATGCCGTTGATCCGTTTCTCTAGCTCGTCGAACTCGTCGTCTGAAAGTAGAGGTGTCTCTGAAAGTTCCTCATTAAGTCTCTCTAGGCGTTTCTTCAATTCAGGGTGCTCGGTGTCCTCATGCGCCTCCTGAAGGCGTTTCCGTAACTGTCGATTCCAGCGTGTCATTACTTCTGCCACTTGGCGATAATAGAAGCGTCACTGGTCTTCTTGGTTTCTGTATTCGCGGAAGTGATCTCCTGATCGGAGTTATAGTGACATCTCTCACACTCGCCTAGAGTTTCTATCTGTGCTTTTGGTGCTGGTGCGTCACAACTTGGACATGAAGTAGAGTCGTCGTCGGTCATAGGTAACAAATAATAGGGGTAGTAAAATATATAAAGGGTATTTATTCTTAGAGCCAGTGAAAATTGTAATACTCGATTAGTCGTTACTGTATAGTACTGAAGTTCTAGGTGTCTGTATCAGAAGTGAGAGGGAGTACTCAGGAACATATGAGGGCATATTACAAAGTATTACGTAAAGTGTACTTTACATCGGGTGGTCAGAAAGTGTGCCTAGGCGTTCAGAAAGTGTGCTATACCGACCGAACTTGTAAGAGAAACTTCCTCTGAGATCACTAATCAACCCCTAGATTGACCGATTGAGTAGTAGATCTCACCCTGATTTCATGTGGAACTCTCTCTGATAGTACGCTCAAGTGAAAGCTCATAGAAGACGCCCAAGACCCCCCTTCACCCTTGAGATCCAACCTTTGTTTCCACTGGAAACCGGAGACATCGCCTTGATTACTCCCCTGTCTCTTTTGAGCTCAAACTCATATGTGATCTCTATATCATCCGATGGTTGTACATATACAGGTTCGACCTTTCTGAGCGCGACCATCTCTCCGTTATAGATCAATCTTACCTCATCCAGCAGGAACTCTTCCTCCTCGTTAAATCGTGCAACATCTGTGAACTTGGCCGCGCCATCTTTGCCGCCCACTCTAATATTGTAGTACTTATTCCTATCTGGCTCTGTTACCGTGGCCTCTTTGTGAAACTCTCTTCCATCCTTGGCTTTAACTACAATCTTCTTGCCGTCCGCGTAGTAGTCTGCTGTCATTGTGTCTTAGTATATATAGAAGCTCTGAAAAGAATTATGGTCCTCAGATCTGAAAAGAAGTAAGAGGGACTATGCCTGTTCTCGGATCTTTTCCGCTTCAAATTGCAGGTTTCTCAATAGCTCATCTGTCAGTTCAATGTCGCCCCTCTCACAGGCTGAGTAAAGTTCTATGACGTCCTTCTCACTAAGAACGTGTTCGTACTCGGCATATTCCGAGAGAGAGCTCATCCCTAGGCCTCTTTCTCGATCATGTTCTCCACCTTTATCATCATCTGGTCGGGCACGTCACCGTGTTCTTCGCTTACCTCGTATTCATTGGCCCAGAGCTTGAGTCGTTCTAGATCGTTTTCGCCGTCGTAGTTTTCGTTGAGCATCTCCCTGAACTTGACAGGGACCGCAAGTGTAGTTCGTTCCATTGTAATAAGATATTGTATACTAAAGCTTATAAGGGTGCGCATGATCTCCATGTTGCTTCCAGTTTTCCAGTCACATTAATACTTATAAACGAGCGTGAGTAATAGTTGTAGTATGGTCCACGGCGTGGTCCGGTTAACCCCGAGTATACCCCGTTAGTTAGTTACCCCTTTGGTAACTAATGGCCGCCTTATTAGTATTCTCAGGTACCTTAGCTCTCTATTCTACTACTCGATTGAATTAGATCTTGCTTGATAGGTTTATAAAGTGGGAAAGTTGGCACTGTGTGTGTGTCTCACCGAATGGACCTTCAGATCTCAATTGAATTTGCCTTTTCACTTAGTACTCATAACAGTCTGCCACGGAAAGGTATTTAATATGGGAACTTTACCGTTGTGTGTGTGTCTCACCGAATAGGTATTCAAAATAAGAATGGAAGAGGGAATGTGCCTATATTTGTACCATCGACCTTACCGTACATTCGGACCCACATTCCGTATGGAAGATCAGATCCGGTTCCTCACGGTATTCGAGTTCGTCCCATGCACCCTCTTTATGATAGCCATCACGTTGAGCAGCGACCCATCCGCACTCAGTACATGATACGTCGGTTCCTGGAGACATAATCAGGTAATCAAGTCCATGGGTCGCACGGAATACGGTCGGAGATGTGTATCCCCCACGTACGTCGCACCCATTGTGTATCTGTAGAGCTACAAAGTCTCCATGTATATCCTCGACGGCCTGAACTATACGTTCACCGAGTACGAACTCATGGTCCTCGGGCCTCGGGTCTCGATCAGATACATACCCCACGTGTTCGAGTGAGAAACCAGAGAACTGCAGGACCTGATCGACTATGTGCTCATGGTTGTAGGTGTTGACGGTCGCGCCCCCAAAGAGCATTTCCATGCAGCTTAACCATGATTCACCCTCTAGAGCATCCAGATTATCACAGTAGTCCTCGAACTGTTGCTGTAGCTCATGGGCTTCAGAATCATAATCGACGCGGTATTTCAGGAAATGATACGTCGATACATAACTAATCAATTCTATTTCGTCATCGTAGTTCCTGATGTCATGGGTCGAGACAGGTGCATCTTCTAGATCTTTTATTTTCTGATTTTCTTCAAAGTTGCGTCCATAGTGTGAACCGGAGTCGAGTGGGTGACGTCCGGTGTTGGTTTTCAGCATAGATTCCAGTACGTCTGTTGTGTCTGGAACATCCTGTTTTTGTTGTGTTTCCATCGGTATTGAAGTATTGTATAACAACCTTTATATACTTGTACATAAGACACGTACGGTTAACACCGGATCCCTAATCAAAATACATAAAATACATAACACTCAACTTTTATATATGTAGAAATAGAAAGAAAAAAAATTTAGGCGCGGATTTCACCTAGTTCTTCTTCCGTCTCTAGCTCTTTTGACATATGACATTCCCTACAGTAGAAGTCCCCGTATGTTTCCTCGTCGCTGTATCTGGTAATCATAGGATCCTCGTGGTCGCACTCCTGTGGGTCCTTAGGCACTTCCGGGTTCTTGTCCTCGTGGTCGATAAAGTCTGCGACCTCTTTAGCCACGGTCCGGGAAACGTCCGTCCATTCCTCGCTCTGCTGGACCTCTTGGTATAGGTTCCCGTATTCCTCAGATTCCCTTTCTGTATAATCGCCTAGGAACACAACTCTATCTCCTGCCCAGTTACCCATCATGGAGTAAACTTCTGCTGTGCGCCGTCTCTCGATCTCAAGCTGTTCTTCTACATCCATGTCGGGGTCTCTCTCAAGTCTGACTCTCGGGTCGCCACCACCTGAACTATCTGTCTCTCTCAGTAGGTAAGGCAGGATCTGAGGAACATTTGTCATACTGATCTCCCAGAGCTTAAGTCCTGATCCAAGTTTTCTAGGTTTTACGTACTCTTTCGCGTCAAGGTTAGCTATCGTATAGTACTGTCCCATCGGTATTATAGTTATGTATAAGAAACCTTATAAATGAATTGATAAGAAGAAAATCAGGGGCTCTCGACCCCGTCCCTTGTATTCCATATTCCGTAGTGTATGTCAACGCGTCCGTCTATATCGACGTCTGACATCTGGGCCGGAACACCCAACTTAGTGGACCTAGGTATATCAAATACCTGTCTGACCGCACGAATCAGGTCGGACCTCAACTCCGTAAAGAGCTCGTGATTTCCTATTAGATCTCTCAGCTCATCGTTGTTTATATCCTCTATCCTGTCTCCTTCCTCAAGGATCCCCTGATCGTGCAGGTACTCCATGTTATCCTGGAACCGCGCGAACACGTCAGCAGGGTAAGCCATACCATCGTCCCGGTCCTCAATGCCAAAGTCTACAAGTACCTGCAGGGTCAGGCCGTCGTCGGATGTGTACTCCCTAGAGATGTGAAATTGCTGATTTTCCTCCATAAACAGAGTTAACTTCTCCGCTAGATCTCGTTGTAGTTCTTCCATCGGTATTATACTTATAGAACCCAAGACTTATAAACATGTGTATAAGAAGAAAAAATCAGTGGTAGACCTTGACTTTCCGGTCTGTTACCTCCACGTCCATATCCGGTTCAAGGTCGTTAAGTGCCTCGGTAAGTCTGGCTATCACCTCCCACTTAACATCGTCGTCTCCGCTCAGGTACTGTACGTCTTCAAGAGCGATTACTATACTGGTGAGTGTATCATATCTCCCCCGGTCCTCGTCGACGTTTATGTTGATTTCGTCTGCAAGTTCTTTTGGTGTGTACGTATCCGGTGTTAGGTCAAAATAGCTCATCGGTATTATATTTATAGCCAGAAAACCTTATAACTATGTGTATAAGAAAGAAGAAAGGAATTACTGATGTACTAGGTCGTAACAGTCGAGCCCGTCGTCCCTGAGCTTATCTTCTAGGTGCTCTATGTCGTCGGCAGTGTAAGACCTGATAGTATTCTCAGGCAGATCCGGGGATTTCACCCAGTATACCTCAGTCATACCAGCACCTCAGGTAGTCTTCCTCTACCGTGAACTCATCAGCCATTCTGAACTTGTTGGTAAACCTGAGCATCAGATCTCTGGATATTGACTCATCGACTCTCAAGCCCTCGATCGTAATCCTGGAATCGCTCCTGTCCGGTGCGACCATATACCCTATCGCACGAATATCGTGGTCGTCAACAGAGTCCATGAACTTGATAAACTCACTCGCCATCGGTGAGTTGTTCTGTCGACCTTCCGGGTCAATCTCTCCGGCTTTCATCAGACGTTTTGCATCCTCAGTTTTTAAATCTTTGAAGCGTACGACTCCACCGACTGATTCTTCTTCCCAGTCGATTGACCGTCCAAATACAACCTGTTCTCGTAATTCTGTCATCGGTATTATAGTAAGTGGTAAGAAATCTTATAAAGGTGTGTATAAGAAAGAAAAAAGAGATTATGCCTCGACGTACTCACTATCTCTTACGTCCTCAGGCTCTTTATCTATGACGTCGTCCTTCAGAGCGTTTATCAGGTCCAGACCTGCCTGGAAATCCACGACGCGGTAGCTTATCTGTAGCTCGGTATCCCGTACGTGGAACTGTCCGTCCAGAGACCCTATGTGAGAATCAACCTCTGAATGAATTTTCTCGGGTTCGCGGTTCGTAGTCACTCTGTATTCCGAATGTTGATATACAGGCTCGTATGCGGTCAATATAAATCGTGTCATCGGTAGTATAGTTATGTATAAGAAATCTTATAAAAGAAAGGGAAAGTTACTGGTGTTCCTGTTTCCAGTGATACACCAGATTGGAGTGGTGGAGAAAGCGGATCTGACACTTCTCGCAACGCGGTCTCATTCTTCACCTAGCACCTCGAAGTCCTCTTCCTTGAGGACCTTGCGCCCCAAGTGGTCGAACAGAACGTTCTTTGCAGTACTGACTGCCTCGTCCTCGGAGTCCTCTTCAACCAAGAGGGTCTGGGTAAACTGGACGCGGTAAGACATTAATCAATCACCTCGAAGTCCTCTCTCTCATAGCCTATGTGGTCCCATAGGATCTCGTTACGTCCCATGTATCCACAGTCATGAAAGCCACCACAGGAGTCTGTCCGTTCTCCATCCTCGTATAGCTCGAATCTGTATATCTCACCTCGAAGGTAGTTATCGTACTGTTCGACGCGGTCCTCGATCCATTGCTTCGCACGTTCCTTGGTACGGTGCTCTTCCTTGACACCTCGGTCCTCGACGTCCTCCTCGAAGACATAGGCTGTTCCAATCTTGGAGGAGTCCCAACGTGACTGGAAAGGCTCAGTACTGATAGTTATACCTGAATGGTCGTACAGGTACACTGGCATAGCCTTCATGACTGTCTTACCTTCCTTCTCGATATTACGGTCTCCTAGGTCATAACGTGAATGGTCTAGGTCCAGTGTAACTAGGGACGGCCAACATAGTGGGTCCTCGGGATCCTGTTCTCTGTAGAGTTTTACGGTTACGTCCTTTTCCTCGTGGTTGAGTACTAGGTCTGGTACTTCAATTTTTTTCGTCTGTAACATCGGTATTATATTTATACAGAACAAGACTTATAAGTATGTGTATAAGAAGAAAAAAGGTTATGGACCAGCAGGCGCGTCCACGTCGTACTCGTCCCTCATGTAGCCTATAGCGTCGTAACCTCGCGCCCCCTCGTAGCCTCGCTTGGTCTCGACGTGTTCAAGCTCGTAGTCCTCGGTGATCTCATACAGGAAAGCATCTCCAGAGTCGGAGGTATCGTTCGCCTCGACGATAAGTACTTTACCTTCCTCGCCTGGAATAATCTTCCTGACCGCTTCTTTAATCTTGGCGTCGTATCCTCGGATGACTATTCCGTTGAGTCCACGTTTACTAGCGTACTCGTTAGCTTCACAGTAGCTCTCGATTTTGCCATCTACGTCGTCCCCGACGTGGAATCGTGCGGTCTTCCATCCACTCATGGTTCCACCTCCGCGAGTACTTCCTCGACCTTGATTAGTGCCTGAGTATCTCCTGCGTCCTGAAGGCAGTCGGCAGCCTCACCTAGATGTTCTGCCGCTTCTTCCATCGCTTCATCTATAGGTCTCATTATATAGCACCTGCTAGTAGTTTCTTTACTGGGTTTTCGTGTTCGCATGGAAATTCTCCGTCCACTTCCGTTATGTTACCGCAAGGGCACATCGGCATCCCCATGTGATTGGAGAAGCCTTCGGGAAGCATATCTTCTGGTATAGCAACCATCGGTATTATACTTATAGAAGGTAAACCTTATAAAAGAATGTATAAGAAGGAGAAAAACTAAATGAAGGGGAGATTCTCGTCATGCTCCCTCTTCTGATGAAGCCTGAACATCCTCTCGGAGTTAAACTCCTCCTGGCAGAACTTACAGGTGTGAGAATAAGCTGAGTCGACCTGTGAGTCCATGTTCTCGATGATGGGATGTTTACTCAACTTGCACCACCTCCGCGGCCTCCTCGTCCACGTCGTCCGCGATCTCGACCCTGACCACTCTGAGGTGCGCGATATCGTCTAGGTCATGGGTATCGACCTGATCCTGAAAGAACTCGAATAGATTCTCCTTATCGGTGAATGTGTCGGGAGTCGAGTGGTCCATAGGACCAAGAAACTTGCCCTGATGGGTATTCCAGATTGCGTATCTCATTCTCTGATCACCGCTTCAAGATTCCCGTCGTCGTTGATATCCACTCTCTCGACCTCGAAGGTGTAGTTCATTCTCAAGTTCTTGAATACCATCGCGTCGCTCTCAGGATCGATGTTCTCGATGGTAAAGGTTACCGGATCAGATCCGGTTACCTCTGCCCCATCAAGTCGGGAGAACTTTTCCTCAAGAGTCAATGTATTCGACCTCTTTTCTGTGAACCATAACCTCGTTACCGAAGGCATCTCTGATTTTGAAGTAGTCGTTATCGTAGTCTTCTAGAAGCTCAACTTCGCCTTTGTTTTGCCAAAGTAGTTTTGTTGTCAAGTGGTGTCACCCTATGTATGATATGTATAACAAGAGTTATAAAGGTAAAGCTTACTCCCTTACCTCCATACCCTCGAATTGCTCGGGTCCTGGATTCGCTGCCTTCCTCAGTAGCTCCTCTTCCTCATGAGTCATCTGAGATCTGAGATGATTCACTGCCTCTCTCAGGACCTTCGACGCGTTGATGTTGGTTTTATCTAGAAACTCGTAGTGGTGTTCTTCGATTGTAACAGTCTTTTTCTTCTTGCTAGTCATGGTATATATGATATGTATAGTAAATATTATAAAGAAAAGGAGAAGGGGTCAGTTCCTGATCTTCTCGGCAAGGTCCAGAATAAAATCCTCGTCGAAGCTCATCTGTTGCTTGACTCCCGAGTTCTTCGAACCGTCCTCCACCCATACGATGGAGCTGCCCTCTTTCTGGAAAGCGGATTTTCTGGAGTCCTTGGATCCCTTGAAGTAGTTTCGTTCTCGTGTCATCGGTATTATATTTATACGGAACAACTCTTATAAGTATGTGTATAAGAAAAGAAAAATCAGAAAAAAATCTTTTTTGTGTCGACTGCCTCGGTCTCGAAACCTCTCTTGTTCAGAAACTGGACCAAGTGATATATCTCGCCACTATCAGCTTTTACAGAATCTCTAGCTTCTCTCACCGTCTCAAAGCTCGCCTCGGTCCTGATTGTTCCGCTTTTCTCGTGTTGTCCATCTGGGCTGTGTAGGTCATAGGTTGTCATAACCATAGTTATTATAGTGATAAGAAACCTTATAAAGTAAATGATAAAGAAAAGAAAGAAAAGTTACTGGATTTCGTCTAGGTCCGTATCTCGATTAACAAACTTGTCTCGGCCCTTTTCCTCCATGGTCTCGCAACCTCTCTTTATCAAATCCTCAGCGATGTCTCTTTTCTCGGACATAAGCTTCTCCTCGGTGTAAGGTCTCGTTCTGTAAAATACTCGGTTTTTCTCCAGGCTCTCAATGTAAATCAGATCTGGAGAGTCCGAGGCGCCTATGTAGTAGGTTTTGCCTTCTTCGAGATCGTAACCTTCAAGCTCTTCCAAACCGTTTCCGGCCATAATTCGCTTTGTCATCGGTATTATACATAGTGATAGCAAACCTTATAAGTATATGTATAAGAAAAAGAAAAAAGGATTTCAGGCGTTGAATACCGCCTTGTATCTCTCAATCAGGATGTCCAGAGATTCCTGTGCGTCCTCATCATCTATGGTCCTGTAGTGGTCCTCGCTTCCCCAGTGTGCGTTTATGCTTCCGCTCATCAGGTCGATTTCAACGTGCGGTCCACCTGTGGCAGTCGTAAGCGTTATCTCTCTTATGCTCTTATCAGCTCCTACGGTATATACTACGTCCAGGACACCAAGCTTCCTCTCGTGTGGGACATCCAAGTCTTTCAGATTTTCGATTTCAGCGTCTACAACGTCAGCCAACCTTTGGTTAATGTCGGTCATCGGTATTATATTTATACAACCGAAACCTTATAAGTATGTTTATAAGAAGAAAAAGAAAGGGTTATCTGTGGGCGAGTTCCTTAACTAAGCCCCTAGTTCTCCTGACCATAGGCTGACCCCTCAGAGAGTCCACAACTATCTTGGCGTTGTCTCCGATTCTCCACGTCTCGATAAATCCCTGCGAGTCATGGTAATGGTCATCCACTCTTACGTCTATGTCGGAGGCTTCCAGTTCCTCCAAGAGTCCATAGTGGAGTCCGTCGCCGGCTTCAAGATCCAGCAGTCGGTCTGTCAGCGGCTCGTCGTGTTCAAGCTCCATTTTACTCGACCTCCACTCCATGGTTTTCCAAGACTGACAGAATGTCGTTTATAGCTTGGTCTTCATCCGTTACGTCATTTTTGAAGTCGTCTAATACAACATCTAGGTCGTCGATCAGATCTCGTTTCATGTGTATTATACTTATAGAACCTAAGAGTTATAAACATGTGTATAAGAAAAAAGGAAAGGAAAAATCAGGGGTTCTCCTCAATGGAGATCTCAATATCGCCCTCGTCAATCGCCTCCTCTAGCTTCTCCTTGAACTCCTCAGCGGCTTCGCCCTGTTCCTGGAGCTCCTCCATAGATCTTATGCGGCTTTCTCCAGTGGTCTGGTCATGGCTTATGATCTTGCTCACTGGCTCGTCCTTGTTGGATCCGATAAGTCGGAACTTCAGAGCTCCATGCTGAGTTGAGACGGTAACCATGCGCCCATCATTCGATTTGGAGACTAGGCCTCCAATCTGTTTGGCTCGTTCATGTAGCGTCTCATAGATCTCGTCCATTGATAAATCAGCTCTGAAATCCATTTCTCCGTCTAGGTGGATCTGATTCACTCCGTCCTCATCGTGCCAGTCGGTTTTAAGTTTTGCTTCAAATTCCGTCCATTCCTCTTCCTCAGAGGTAACCGTTTGTGTATCCATCGGTATTATAGTTAGTGATAAGAAACCTTATAAAGGTATCTATAAGAAAAGAAAAGGAAATTATTTTGTATGTCGGGCAAACTCCTCATACTCCTGAGCGATTGTAAGAAGGGCCTCAGCAAATCCCGGCCTCGAAATTCCTCCATCCTGGAAATACATATCCATGGTCTGTTTCAGATCCTCATGGATTTTCTCGAATGGATCGTCCGCTTTCTCGTACGGGTTGTCTTCCAGACTCATAGTACCGGCCCTCTGTTTTGAGCTTCCTCGGGATGTGAATTTCTCATATGAAACTTGAAGCCCGTATCAGTTTTGAATGTCTCGTTACAAATGGCACACGTCTGATCTAGTCGGGTATCTGCTCCCATCTCGTCAATAAGTTGTTCGGTCAGTTTCATTGGTATTATATGTATACACCTTAAACCTTATAAAAGAATGTATAATAGAAAAAGAAAAAATCAGAGGGGTTGGTCTCTGTTATCTATCCCGTCATCGGCACATCTACCACATAACTCATCGTGTGGCTTCTGTACAATCTCGTGGTGTTTCAGATCTCTATCTGTCAGCCCTTCTGTCCGCCCACAATTCTCACAGTAACGTTGAATTATCATTCTATCACCCCTCTGGATGTCTCCTGTCACATTCAGCTTTATTCCAGTTGAGATGTTTGTCCTCGATGATAGCTTTCAGCCTCTTATCAGACTTTGGCATTGTTCCTAAGTCGATATATTCCTCAGCCTCGTCTCGTCTCAGATCCTGGAGAAGGCTTTTAGCCTCAACTGGAGAATGTCGGGCATATGCTTCATAGTTCAGACATTGACTATGACCGCAAACTTCACATACACGGACATTGTAAAATATCTCTGAATGGTTACGGTTGCCAGATTTTTTCACGTGAACATCGGCAGTTGAATCTCCATGATGGTCAAATGCCACATGATCTTTGTCTCTTATATCGATGTTCAAGTGTGATTCTACTTGTTGCTTCACGTAGTCATAATCCAAATCGTGGTTCATGGTTGTCACCATACACATACTATGTAGCCAAACCTTATAAGTATATGTATAAGGAAAAGAGGGGGTTAAATGTCCCTCCACTCCTCATTATTCAGCTTTTCACATTCACATGGTTTACAGTCACATGTCCGACAATATTCATCCTCATCAAGTCGGATTTCGTCCTCATCGAAATTTGCTGGTAGACTCATGATATATCACCTCCTGAATACTGTTTTGGATTTGTGGGGTTGAGAAATGAAGGGGGCCGCCCCCCTTCAGATAAGGATCTGAATAAATCAGAGTTCATGAATGGCATCACCTCCAAAAGTATGGAGGACATCCAGTTCCGCAATATCCATAGCTATAAGTCGCTGTAAATCCATCATGAACCACCCCCAAAGTAGATTTTCTTATTGGGTGCTTCTTTGGATTTTTCACGTAAAAAGGAGATGCTCATGGGGAAACATCCCGCCCCTCTGAAGCAAATTCCTGAAGTGTTTTGACCGCTTGACGGTGTCGAGTGACCGCCTCTGATGGGTCTGGATGTCGGGTTGTGATCTTTGTTGTGTCCTGATCACGTGTCCCTGAACCCCTCTTAACTTTGGTTGTCAATTTGGTGTATTCCTTTTCCTGTTGTTCCATAAATCACACCTCAAGCTCAAGTTTGCCGTCAATTCGGCAATATTCACATTCGACTTCTAGTTCTTTTGTTACGGTTTTACCTTGACTTTCTGAATCGGTCGGCACGTTCTCGGGATTGCCACAAGTGGGACATATCCAGATAACGTATGGGTTGTTGTTTTGTTCGGTCATTGTATCGACCATACATATACTATGTATTTAACTTTTAAATAACCTTTTATGTTGGTATATACAAAATAGTATATAACAATATATTCGCAGATCCGCAGAGTCAGACAGCAGCAGTGCACCTGCGAAAATCTGTGTCAGGATATCACATTTTTGGTGCCGTAAGGAAACTCGCAGTTCCCCATCCGTCACCTCTCAAGTTCCCGTATTTTTCACGCCGTAAGTTTATATGTTTTCGCCGACAAGCCTTCCCTCATGTGGGCAAATCTTGAGATATCTCGCGACGAGGCAGGACTCGACATTGCGAACATGGGCCGTCTGGCGGCAAACCGCGGCGGCGATCAGGTACTGCACGCAGCTTCTCTTTACCTAGATCTGCGCCAAAACCACGATGTACCTCTGTCTCCTGGCATGTTCTATCAGGGCGGCACCTCCGACTTTCTCTTCGTGGTCCGCGGGCTCCGGGACAGACTTGATCTCCAGAAACAGTTCTTCTCGGCACAGGACTTCATCGTATTCTGGCACGACCGCAGAGACTTCAAAAACGCAACAGAAGCCCTAGACTTTTACGGCATTTCGACCTCCAGCTTCGACCGCGTCAAAAAAGAAGTATTCGGCGATCACGGCATAGATACTTCGCGAGACATCCGCGAGTCCGGCATAACTCCCGAGTCACTCGGATACATGGGCAATTCTGTCAGAGCATTTGCAGCATACCTTCTGCAGTACATCAGCGTGTCTCGATCTCCGGTAGTCCGTGCAGCATGTGCTGTCGGTATTGCGTCAACACTTATTTAAGGGTGCTTTACTTGATACCATCCATGGATTTGGTGGAAGACAGAGTCACGGGTGACCTCACGGCAAATCAGGAATCGGTGTTCCAAGTTTTGGCGCTGAACCCTTCTCTCACGCTAAAAGAAATCGGCGACAAGTATAATTGTAAACCAGAGCGAATACAGGTAGAGGTGCGCGGTCTTGAGTCACAGAACCTCATCAAACGGATCCCCGAGGGCGTCAACGACGATCTCATGTGGGAAGTTACAGAGGTAGGAAGACTCAGACTTCTGAAGCTCAGAACCAACACACGCTTCGACAGGATGGAGGCGATGGTCAGAGAAAAGGACAAAGAGACCGTCAAGCTACTGGAGCTCAAACGCACTCTCTTCGAGAAAGCTTACAAACAGTCTAAGGAGTTGTTCGAGAGTGGGTAAGGATCCTCTGTTCCTGAACAAAATCGTCGAGGAAAAGGTAATCGAACCGGACTACGGCCGAACCCCAAAACCATACAACCAGTTTTCTCCCTCGATGACCGGGTACTGCAAGCGCCAGATGTACAACCGCAAGTTCTCTCTCACAACGATGCCCAGAGATATCAAGGGCATACTTCACGCCGGGACCCGCAATCACTTCTGGCTGGAACACAACCTGCCGGAGCTCATAGATGATAGGGCGCTGCGCACGGAGACAAGAGTCCGCGTCAGGATTGAGACAGAGGCAGACTTCGACCTTTACGTCTACGGAGAGGCCGACGCTGTTGACGACGAGGGCAACGTCTATGACCACAAGTACACAGGCAACACATACTACGTAACAGACGCACCAAAGGACAAGGACAAACGCCAAGTCAACATGTACATCTACGGTCTCGACGGCGTAGAAACAGGGCAGTTAGAATACGTCACGCGAGACGGAAGCTTCCCTGAGGACGAAAAGATGATAAGACATACCTTCGACTTTGACCAAGACCTTTTCGACAAGACTGTCGAGAATATGAAGGCGGTCGCACAGGCTGTCAGACACGCTGAAGAAGAGGGCACAGAGTACGAGAATCCTTTCGACAAGTGCGAGGACGAATGTTTCTACTGCGGCAAGGAGACCTTCAAGGTAGAGGTAAAGAAAGAACTCGGCCGTGCCGAACCGGACGGCAACCTTAAGGACTAATCGTAGCCAAACACATCTTCCAGATTCATATTCGACGGATCCTTGTCGTACCACGATCCTTCTATCATAAACTGTGCGTCAATCACTCCATCCTCCGGCTGTTCATCAGGGTCATAAGCTAGGAAGTGGACCGTATACTTGGTGTCATGACCGCGAGCTCTAGCATCCTGTTGACTTATGTAGATTTCGGTCTCGGCGGACGGGTCCAGATTGATTTCGTTTGGAGTAAGATTCTCCTCCTCTTCTAGGTATTCGCTTATCTGTTCGATCTTACCCGGCACCTCCCAGCGGTCGTTCATCATCTGTCTCTTCTTCATCTCATAATCTTCTTGGCCAGGAGTATAAGCTCTTGATCCGTCAGCACCAGAAATGTGTGCTGCGAGCTCGTGCATACTGTCAAACTCGTCATACTGGTCTAGGTCTACCTCGCCGTTCTCGTCCGTCTCGAACGCTTCCTCCCAAGTTTCACTCTCGTCGAAATCCCAGCCATCACCTTTCTTAGGATCGTCAGCCATACAGTATTTACTTTTATTCGGAGACATATAAAGTATTACCCAGCCTTTAAGTGTATCGAGTGATAAACATATAGTGTTTATGAGCCTTGAGCTCTCCGAGAACATACGTAGTGTTTCCGACGAAGACCAAAAGCGAATTATTAACGATCTCCAGTCGTCAGGGTTGACCTACAGCGATTTCCAAGAGAAATATGACCTCTCTAGGTACGAGGCAAAGAAAGTGGTCACTCTCCTTAACGAACATGAATACGGAGTCAAGAAAGAGGGGGGTGTACGAAACAATCCGAAGAGATACATGATTTCCGAGGACGCTGAGGAAGTGAACGACGTAGTTCAGAAGCGAGATGACGGCCAAACGAAGAGATCTGTGACAAAGGATGCTAACCAGTACCTCATCGAGCTTGAAGAGACCGTCAAGGAGGCCAAGAAAGAGCTCGGACCACTCAACCCACATCTTACGGAGCCGCTACGCGAAGGCGGACAGTCTCTTGTATTACACAGAGGGGACGACCACTTCGGTGCCGTTGTCGAGGATGAGAGAGGAGTGGTGGAGTTTGACAGTGACGTGGCTGAAGAGCGAGTCAGGAACTACTTCACGGACGCAATATCTATTGCTAACAACAGAGAGACAGATTTCGACTCCTGTGTACTTCTTCTGGGCGGCGACATAGTCACAAACGAAGCTATCTACGAGGGACAGGCATACGAGATAGACGCGACCATCGATCAACAGATTGCCAGAGCTACCACAGTATACATGGAACAGATTGAGCGTATCTCGGAGCGGTTTGAGATGGTGAAAGTAGTCTGTCAGCACGGAAACCACGGAGAGTTCAGGGGCAGAGGACAGAGCAAGGGTGCAAACGCAGATGACATAGTATACAACCACCTCGAACTAATGAGCCATCGTGAGAACCTTGAGAACGTCCGCTTTGTCATGTCAGAGAGAGCGAACTACACCAACTTCTCTATCAGAGGTCACCGGGGACATCTTAGACACGGCCACAACGTCAAAGACCACATAGGCACATCATCGCCCCAGCGTGATTGGCGCGGATTCCTGCACAACCACGACTTTGACATAGCATACAGAGGACACTACCACAATCACCGCGTAGAGAACGTCTTGGGAGTTCCGATAATCATGGCTCCGAGCATCATGCCGCCAGGTAGCCACGAGGAAGAGTTAAGTATCTTTGGTGACGCAATGAGTTACGTGCATGGTGCGACCGACGACAATCCGTTCGCATGGGTCGAGTACATCAACTACAGGTGATCGTGGTTGAACGGTCACTCCCGTGCGGTCACGAAACACTACATACCGGCAGAGCACGCCGTTGATAATGACGACGCACTGTATGACATCGCGCTGAAGGAATACAACTACTACGAGAACGACGAAGTTCCGTTCGGAGACCATCCTCCCGACAAAGGCAGGATGAAGGGCGACATCGACGTGGGTCTAGTTGATATAGAGAACAAAGTCCTATACGTCAAGGAGATCAAAACGAATTACAGGGATTTGTACAAGGCTGAACAGCAGCTTGACCGCGTCGAAGATCACTTCGAGGATTACGGTTGGGACGTTATCAAGAATCGGATTCTTGAGTTATGAACTCGTGGAATCTGGACGCCGTCTCCACGACTTCGGTGTTCCCCATATCAGTCCTCTCGTCACTCGTTGACCGTTTTTCCGCAAGCGCAAGTGCTTTGTCGATACACCAGCGCCTCCTTTTCTTCTCTTTTTCCTCTTCCTCGTCCAGATATTCTTCAGGCTTGTCGTACATTTAGAAATACCCCAGATCTCCTAGTTGTTTTTTGATATCGTCAACCTCAGACGTGGTCAGGTCGTTATCTTCTTCCGTCGGTCCGTAGTCTGTGTTTTCCAGACCATAAATACTCTCCATGTATGGGGTAAAGTCAAAGATGTTGTTCATTCCACGTCCGGTGTTGTCTAAGAAGTACCCGTGCAGGTCGTGAGAGAACTCACTGAACCCATGATCGCTTATGATGGTAACATGTGTTGGCTCTAGCTCTTCCAGAAGCTCCCCAAGTATCATGTCAAGAAAAATATACGCCTCTCTTGCTTTTTCCGAATCCTCGGTAATCCCTGCCACATGGCCGATCTTATCTACCAGAGTCGTGCCATATGCAACGATGTCTTCATCATCGTGGACGTCCAGAAACGTCTGTAGCCTCTCATTCTCTGCAGGGCTCAAGACAGAGTAAAACTCGTCGGTGTCAGTACTGGGCTTTGCACCGTCTGTCTTCACTCGCGCCACGTAACTCGAAGTATTTTCGATGAAGTCATCAGGTATATCCTCTTCAAAGCTCTCAGGCGACACACAGTTCGAGAACATACTCTTCAAGGTTGTAGATATAAAACCCGAAACCATCTTACCGTTGACCTCCTTTGCCTTGTAGGTCATAGGCATACCGTATAGGAACATCTCGTGCCCGGCATCACCCAGCTCGTCCCAGATGGTGTTCATGACATGAAACTCGGAGTCACCGTCGTTCCAGCCACCCGATGTGATACCGTGTTCCTGTGGCTTTAGACCAGTGTACAGAGAGGTCCAGTTCGGTCCTGTGTGCGGCATATCATATCCGTCACAGATGTATGACTCGAACTCTCCATACTCAGTGTCTATGTGTTGCTGTAGCTTTTTTATATTTGGCATCAGACCTCTGTCAACCAACATCTGTACGAAATCATGATTGAGGCCGTCTACACCGAAAATAAGATGTTCTGTCATAGTGTTCTCTGAACCGTATTGCAGTCATTTTCATGTCTTCTTCTGTTGTCTTTACTGCGGAACGTCTTGCCGCAGTGTTTGCACTCGAACTTCATAGTAAATCTTCAAACTCCTCCTGAGTAAGGAGCTCACGGTCACAGGTCCTTGGTCTTACGTCCTCGGTTCTCTGTGGCTTCACTCCTTTCTCGTATGCTTTCCGAATAGCTTCAAGATGTGTCTCGGCTACGAGAGTTTTGAGGCGGTCAGTTTCGGGATCATATGCAGTCCACTCGTCCTTTGCCATCAAGAAAAAATGGGGGCTCGCGCCAGTTAAAGGTTTTTGTGCTGGAGAGTGAATACTTCTTCGTCAGAATAAAGAGGCCAGACATATGTGCTGGCCCGAGGATACTTATCTTTGCGATCCATGAGCTCCTGTTTGCTTGTCTCGACCTCGTGTATCTCATCGTCGTCGAGAACATAGATATCGGCACGCAAGTCCCTGTCCTTGAACCTCGCCTCAGTCACAAACTGTTTTTCACGCTGCAGAAGATCCCAGCAGATTTCAAACTTCTTCTTCTCATGTCTCTTACTGTTCTGTCTGTGGATATCGAGTTTGTTGACCTTTTTCCGGTCTTCCTGGACGAGGTTACGGAGGCTCTGATTCCTTTTCTCCCTGAGCTCGCGATCATTCATGCTGCATCATGGCGACATCTACATCCGCCTGTGGTCTCAGAGCTTTCTTAGTGAGCTCTTCCTTGTCTGTCTTGTTTATCACTGCGTCAGCCTCACAGTTTTTCACGAAGTGTGCGTGTGGCTCCTTGAAAAGAATCTTATGCCTGTTGTCGGTGACTATCATATGGTCTCTGTTGACCTTGAAGTCGTGAGGGTTCCGTCTCCGGACCTCATCGAGTTGTCTCTCAAGGTCGTGTGCTATAATCACTGTCGTCTGCATCAGTCACGTTCCTCGTCAAGGTAGACCTGTAGAATGTTTGCATAGTTCCTGAGGTCGCTGAGAGTGTCTTCTATCGTCTCGTCGTCAACATCCGCGTCCTTCTCTAAGAGGTTGAAGGTCCTCTGCATCTTGTCACTCATGCGGACGGCGATACCTTTCTCGACAGATACTAGGCCTGAGTCCTCTACCATGCGGAAGTTCTTGAACGGATCGCCGTCATTTGCGTAGTCACTGTTTTTCTCCTTAAGTGTCTCTAGGTCCTGTTCTTGATTGTGAGAAATCTCGCTGAGGAACTTACGTCGCATAACCATGTTGTCTGTAGTCTCCTCAGGGATTTTGTACAGCTTTCTGCGTCCGTCTTTCTTCATCTCAAGGTCAACCTCTTGTTTTACGTTGTAGATCAGAACCCTAGCGTAGTTCTTCGTGATGTCAAGTTCCTCGGCCAGTTCTTCGGCAGAGATAAAATCATTCTTGTCTACAAGAACGGTAACGGCGTCCCAGTGCCTGTCTGTCAGCCCGGAAGTGGCTTGGTCTATGATGTCTTCTTCTACGAGCTCCTCTTCATCGTCTGAGGAGTCAGGCATCGTGATCTCGCACTCGAAAATGAATCCTACAGTGTCTTCGCTGACCTCTCGATCCTTGGAGTCCCAGTACGGAAGAAAATGCTTACTCTCACTATATAGCTTCATTGCTAGTCTGTCTCTGTCTGACTTGACTTCCTCATCCAATTCTCTTCTCTCTTTCACCTTCTCCACACCATTCTCCAGAAGGTCTTCGTCGTCTTCGTCTAGACCCAGCATTTCTGAAATCACCGGTTATCACCTGAGCCCTGAATCTTACCTCTCTCCTTGCGGTCAAAGAGCTTATCTAGGTTCTGAATGGCAACAGTCTCAATGTCGGAATCGAGCTCGTCTACAAGCCTAACAAGATACCAAAGTACGTCACCCAGCTCCTTAGCGAAGTTCTCATCAAGATTTTTTCCGTCTCTTATGTGTTTTTTTACTTTTTCTGCGACCTCACCGGCCTCACCGTTCAATCCGAGAGCCAAGTATTCGAGAGCTTGGTCCTCAGGATATTCAACAGTTTCTCCAGTTTTCGTCTGATATTCGTCAAAGGTTGTCATAGTCTATCATAGTTACACGCATAACTTTTTATAACTCTTTTCCCCTTACTATACCGATGAGCGAGGGCGCAAACGTTGGACAGGTAATCGAGGCCAAGACGAGCTTTGAGAGCTTCGCCACAAATGATAATTTCATAGACCAAGACTACTACAGCACCGAGTCTGGAGTTATAATCAAGGACTATCACAAGGAGTGGGTCGGAGCTCTCGAAAACAACCAGAAGGTGGCGATTACGGCGTTCACCGGATCGGGCAAGACCTCTATTCCCGGAGTTCTCTATCCGCTCTGGCGTATCTTCAGAGACCCGGAGACATCAATACTTATCATCTCTGCAACACTTTCTCAGGCGACAAGGATCCTTAACGAGATCAAACACCACATCGAACACGCTGACTACCTCAAGGACCTCAAGCCAGAGGACAGATCCGCTTCATGGTCCAAGTCCAAGGTCGAGTTCACCACTGGCGGAGAGATTAAGTGCAAGCCTGTCGGAAACGGAGCCAAGGCAGTCAAGGGAGCTCACGTCGACCTAGCAATCTGTGACGAGGCCGCAGAGTTCGACGACCAAGAGAAGTTCCACAGAAATGTCAGAACACGAGTAGAGTCTCAGGGCGGAGACATCTGTCTCATCTCGACACCTGTACATGAGAACGACCTGATGGCAAACGTCTCAGAAGGCGACATGCCTACGACCTGTAAGCTCTGTAGATCCGAGGCCTACAAGAACGATGACGGGGCCTACGAATGTCCAGACCACGGCGTGCTTAACGATCATGAACTCGACGGAGGAGACAACATCTCTGCGAAGGGTTACTGGAACAAGACATACTCCGTCCACGAAGAGGTACCGGAGGACGAGGAAGGTAGCTTTGAGGTTGAAGGTAAAAACGTCAAGCCACTTTTCCCAGAGAACTTCGACAGGATGAAAATCATGAAGCTGCGAGAGGAGAACATGACCATGTTTCAGAAAGAGTACCTGTGCCAGCCTCTGGCGGTCGAGGGAGACCTCTTTGATCCGAATGACATAATTGAACTTTACGACAACGAGGAGAGCTTCAGTCAAAATCCACGAGACGACGCCAGATACTACATGGGTGCGGACTTCGCTATTTCACACCAGGGAGACTATTCGGTCTTTACCGTTATCGAGGTTCCCGACGACGGTGGCAAGCCTGTTGTCCGCTGGATAGAGAGACTCAGAGGCATGGGACTCGACTCTCAACAGGACAGGATTCGTGACCTTCACTCAATATTTAACTTTGAGGACATAGTTCTGGACGAGACCAACTTCGGATCTACGGCCAAGAAGAATCTCAAGCAAGCCGGACTTCCAATCACCGGACAGGACTTCAAGATGAAGGCCAGAAACAACCTGATGGTCGGTCTCAAGAACGAGATAGAATCAGAAGAGTTTATCCTACCACGAGGCGGAGAGAGGTCACAGAAACTCATAGACAAGCTGTACAACGAACTATTAGGTTTCGGCACGTCAGAGACACAGTCTGGGTCAATCACTTACGAGTCTACGGCAAAGCACGACGACACCGTCATGTCCCTCGCTATGGCAGTATCCTCGATAGAGAGAAAGCAACCCGTCGAGGCAATGCTAGCCTACTGACACACAAAAGGTTTTAAGTAAGGAAAACACATTTAATCATAATGTCCGTGCCTGATTTGAAGAAAGTATACAGGAACCTACGTGGCAAGATTAGTGACGCCCGTAATCAGGTATGGCAAAAACTAGGCCTGAAGCTGAAGTTATACAAGACAAAGACAAGATACAGACTCTTCAGGCAATACTTACGTCAGAACTGGGGAACGACCTACAAGCCAGCCCTAGACTACGTCTTCAACGAGTTTTTATGGATCACATTGGCCAACGGTTTGATACTGAACATAGTTTTCGATTACTTCTTGGGCTTCCCTCTGACGATTTACAGTGTTGTGGCTTGGGGGTCTCTCTGGTATGTCTTCACCAAGATGACGCCAAGTCTCAGGAAAGAGGCATAAGAATCTATGAGAAGCATAACAGAAGTACTTAGCGATACCGAAGAGTTACAGGATGTGAGCTCTTCAGGCCAGCAGGCATCTATAAAAGATGATTCTACCAGAGATACAAGCGTTGATGATGAACAACTAGAAAACGCTTATGAGAACGTACCTGCGGTATTCAACGGTATAAACAAAATATTCCAGACAATCATGTCACGCGACCGTAATCTGGTCGGAGAAAACACCGAGTTCTTCCGCGACTGGCTTTCCAATGTCGGAGAGATAGGCGGACATGCGCCATGGAGCGAGATACACAGCAAGGCATACAAGTACAAACTTATCTACGGCGAGTCATTTATCGAAATCATACGTGACGCAGACACAGGAGAGCCACTCGACCTTGCGTTTGTAGACCCGAAACGTGTCGACTATGCCCGTCAGGGATCCACCGGGTCGGGTGTATACGGCGCCGGACAGGACATCGCACTTGATGAATACCAGAACCCTGTGGGTTACGTCCAAGAAGTAGAGTACTACGAGGGCGATATGGTAGACCAAGTTCACGAAGTTCCCGAAGGAGTATCGCTTTCTAATAACGAAATATTCATACCTGCCGATTCTATGATTCACCTCAAGATGTACGAGACCGGAGACGGATTCTACCCGACCGGACTCGTAGGACCTATCTATGATGACGCAGAAAGGAGTCATCTTCTGAAGCAAGACTACGGCGACTTCGCACACCAGAGTCTGATGCCCACAAGAGTCTCGTATGTCGGCGATGAGAACCACGAGCCACAGCCCGAACAGATCGCAGAGATCAACGACCAGATGAAAGACGCCAGAAACTCTACGGAGTGGACATACCCGTACTATGTCAACATGGAGATGCTAGAGTCTGACAACCCGGCATCCGTACTGGAGTTCTTCAAGCACTTCAACAAAGAAATCTCCGCAGGACTCGGTGTAGCAAATGCAATCGCCATGGGTAAAGGTGAGGACGTTAACCGCGCCACACTCAGAATACAGGACCGGATGTTCCAGATCTCACTCAGAGACATCATAAGTAGAACATCCAGAAACCTAGAATCTCAACTGTTTGACCAGATTGCCGAGTTCAACGATATAGACGATGTTCCCGAGATCGAGTTTGATACAGACGTACCCCTCGGATATGGAGGAGAGATGGACAATGACGATGTCCTCAGCAACAGTGGTGAGCCCCTCACAAAAGTAGGTGACGAAGAGTGAGTATTATCTCCCGTCTCAGATCTAAGTACGGAAAAGAGAGATCACAGTTTGAACGCGACCTGTTTCTGGCACAGTACGAGAGATCTGTAGAGAACTTTGGGCTCGAAATAGAGCTTGACGAGGACAGAGACAGAGATGAAATATACAGCGAGTGGGACGACACAGTAAACATAACCGCCAACCAACTTACGAGGTGGAGTAAAAACCCATGTAGTCGGGAGGCGAGTCTGGACCCAGAGGCAGTAATAAAACGTAATCTAAGACTTCTATCAAAAAACAAATCAGACTGGACGGAAGAGGACTACGACGACGCCGAGAGAACTATCAGCTTCATAAACAGGATGAGAGGAGCGAGACCAGACAGTCCCCGAGAGGGAACGCATGGCTGTCCGAGCCCGTGGGCCATATCACTTCTGAACTGGGCGTACAATCCCTTTGACAGCATACCTGAACCGAACAGCGAAGTAAAGAATGATTTAGAACCAGTTGACGGTATTACTATGAGTAGTGAACTACAAGAACGTAGGAACATAAAAGAAGCAGAAAATCTAGCACACCACGCATGGACCATGACAGACGTCATGCAGATGTTTTCGAGTGAGTTCAATGATCTCGCCGTAGCCCTTGAGAGCGAGAAGGACTTAGACAACGTCAGAGACATGCGGGCACAGATGATAAACATGATAAATCTGTTGGAGAACAAGATCAGTCCGACAATCAGAGACGTGAAGAATAATCCTGTCGAGGAGCTTCAGGAAGATCAGAAGTACGACTACGAGTTCGCTCCGATACCGCAACAGGTACTTTACGAAAACCGTGGCGACGCCATGGAGAGAGCTGAAGAGCTCGGACTGGACGGAGTACACAGACACCCTGTCGTGTTCAGACCTCCAGAAGAGATACCAGACGACCTGATGGACGACGTAACAGTATACAATATGGCAGGCGGCGAACACTCGGACTGGGCCGAAGTGGCTGAAGAGGACTATGAGATATCTCCGGTACCACAGCAGGTCCTGTATGAGAACAACGAGGACGCTATGCAGAGGGCAAAGCAACTCGGACTCGAAGATACACATCTACATCCTATGGTCTTTTTGCCTCCGGAAGAAGTCCCGGAAGACGTACTTCAGGACTCGACAATCTACTACATGCCTGGCGCACAGCACAGCAACTGGACGGACAGAGTTGTGCCGGAAGAGATGAGTGAAGAGAGAAGGGCGGCTGAGGTTTTCCACGCCGACCAACAGAGAATGACAGAAAATAGCGATAACGACGGCGTCCGTGTTGATCCGGTCAGTATTCACAAGATTGAAGGAGGAGAGAACGTAGAAGTCTCCGAGAACGTACAGGACGCTCTAGACCAGATATGGCAGAACTAAAGAATACAATGAGAAAGAGAGACGATTTACCATTCAAATTGAAAGATAAGTATGTGGTTGAGAGAAAGGTTGACGGAGAAAAATCACTATTTTACTGCAGCGGTAAGGACGCGACGTTTGAGCCAGAGAACGATGTAGACAACCGCGTGGCATCTGTCATCGCAGACAACGAGTTCCTACTGGAAGGATATGTCGATGACAAGACCTTCTATGCCAGCGACGTTCTTTTCTATGACGGCGAGGACATGAGAGGCGAGAAGTGGCCTACGAGATACAAGATTCTGAGGAACGAGTTCAGATACAACTCTGCGGTCAAGATGAACAGGCCACTCGTGGTCACCGAGCGTGAGGAGATGGAAGAGGCCGTAAAACTGTTTAGACTTCTGGACTCCAGCGAGGGCGTCCTGATCAAGGACTACGAGGCACTTTACGGAGACGATGCCATCATGGTCCCGAACCCGATGGGTGTTTCCTGATGGCAAGACCTGTTGGAAGTCGGGAGGTCAGTGTAAAACAGATCAGAAAGATTGTAGAACTTTCACTAGAGGGCAAAGAACGCCCGGTCATCGCAGATGAAGTCGGTGTCGCAAAGCGAACAGTGTGGAGATACCAGAATGACTTTGATGTCGTATAGACAGCCTAACAAAATTTTATAAATGCGACTAATTTCCGGTCTTAGTATGGAGTCTGTAACAAAGCTCTCGGCCGATGAGGTCATGGATCTTGAGAGCGAGGTATCTGTTCCGTATCGCGTCGAAGATGCTACAGTATTGAGCGAGGGACAGTGGAACGGACTACAGTGGACGGCACAGGAGCTCAGAGAAGCAGTTAATCGTACAGATTTCAATATGGACCAGCAACCTGGCGACCAGAATCCACCAAACGCATCTCTTTTCTACGATCACGACGACAGATCCGCTGACATGTACGTCGGTAAAGTCGAGAACGTGAGAATGGAAGGAGACGATGTAGTCAGCGATCTCGTGATTACAGACAAGCAAGCGGCCATGAACCTAGAATACGGTGCTCCTTTCGGAGTATCGCCAAAGGCTGACGGCATGGTCGACGACCAGAACAAGATGCAGGACTTCGAGTTCGAGAACTTTTCACTTGTGATTAATCCTGCGGTCAAGACGACTTGGCTGAACGAAGATATCACAAGCGTACTTGAGGACCTGAGTGTACACAGACCAAAGTACAGAGAAGTAGGCGACAGCGAGTTTGACGCACCTTCCCTGAAGGACTTTGTCGGTCACAGCAACTACAGTGAACTATCTGAAGAACAGAAGACCGCGATCGGCAAGCACTTTTTGGTCAGTAAGTCAGGGTTCCCTGCAGACCAGTACACAGACTACGCTCTTCCAGTCGTGACTACTGAAGGAGAGCTCAACAGAAGCGCACTACAGCAAGCAAAGTCTCGCGTGTCACAGGTATCAGGTATCGAGGACAGCGAGATCGAGCGTGTAGAGAAACTTACAGACAACCTTGCAAACGGCAACTTTGACGCAGACTTCGGTGACGACAGATTCGTCTCTATGCAGGAGATGAGTTACGAAGTACACAAGCCAGAGTTTGACGGACTGGCACCAGAAAGAGATTGGTCCAGACCAGACCTAGAGGACTTTGACGTTTCGGAGGACACATACTCAGAGCTTCCGGACGACGAGAAAGAGATGATTGAAGAAAAATTTGTACTATCAAGTTCCGGCTTCCCGGCCGAAAACTACGGCGACCTTTCACTGCCTGTAGTATTCCCAGATGGAGAGCTCTCACTTTCCGCACTCGGAAACGCGAAGGCAAGAGCATCTCAGGTTGAAGGCATCGACAGCGACACAGTACTGGAGGTACAGGAGATGTTGACAGAGATGGCAAACTCGAACTTCGAGGACGCCAGCTTTGACGAGGTTGATATGGCAGAGGACATGCCCGTCGGAGAAGACGACTGGGTACAGTGGGAACCGGAGGAAGGGTTCGAAGCACACGGTAAAGTCATTCGTGTAATTGAGCCAGACAGCGAGGACGGTCAACTGAAGGTCGACATCAGAATGTATGTTCAGGACGATGACGGCGTATGGCACCCTACCGGGGACGTCCGCAGAAAGGATATGGACGAAGTCGGACCGTGGGGGAATACACCAAGCGATGATGCTATCAGTGATGAGAGGCTTGAAGATATTACAAACGCCTCACCAGTCAGAAAGTTTGATCCTGACAAGGAGGATCAAGATGAAATCAGCGACTCGATCAGTGACGCCATCGAAAATGAAGATACTATGGAGCTAATTAGCGACAGTCAAGAGAAGGCTATCGAAAGCAAGGTAGAAGAACATAACGAGAAGCATGGCGACGAAGAAGGTAAGAAGGTCACCAAGACCATGCTCAAGAAAGTATACAACAGAGGAATGGGCGCGTACGAAGATACGCACAGACCAGGTATGTCAGCACAACAGTGGTCGATGGCCCGAGTGAACGCATTTCTATATCTAGTCAGGAACGGTAACCCCGAGAATGACGCATACACACAAGATAATGACTTGCTCCCTGACGGTCACCCGAAGAAGGGTGAATCCGAGAGCAGCGAAAAAGATGTTATGGTGAAAAATCCTATGGCAGAAGAAAATCAAGAGCCGAAGGCAGAAGAAGCTTCCGAACAGGAAGAAGAAACTGTTGAGGACTACGTTACAGCGGATGAGCTAGAGGACTTCAAAAGTGAAGTCGTCGACTCTCTGAAGCAAGAACTTGGAGACGAGGAAGAAGAAGAGGCTGGAAACAGCGTCGAAGAATCAGAAGCTCCTGACACGGAACTTTCTGAGTTTGAGGAGTTCCGGAAGCAAAATCCAGATATGAGTCTATCAGAGGCTGCTGAGAAATTCGAAGAATCGAACAAAGATGTCGAGGAAAAGATCGACGAAGTTACACAGATGTTCGAGGAAAAAATCTCAGACCTTGAAGAGAAGCTTGAGGAGAAAGATGAGGAAGTTGAAGAACTATCTGAGAAGGTAGCCAACCCTCAGAGAGCTACTCAGGCATCAGGCGATGAGGAGGGCCCAGAAGACCTACGTGAGGAAGTATCAGAGCTTTCTGACGAAGAACTTCACGCCCAGATTTTCTCACAGATGAACTCTGATAGCGGAGTTTCAGCAACAAAGGAGATGATGTTCCAATGACAAGAATGGCAAAAGGAAAGAAAGCCAAAGATAGGCAGAGGCTTTCAGAGAAGGTAGCTGAACTGCAGGCAACAGGCGGAGCCACAACTACAGGCACCACCACGAACGCAGGAGACAATCTTTCCGACTTTACAGCGATTGAGTTCCTCGAAAGAGTAATTCGAGACGCTGAAGAAAGAAGAGTGTTCGAAAGAGTTGCTTCAGTCTATGATGACCTTGTTGATGTTGGAGACAGCACCTTGGAGATTCCGAGGACGACAGGTCACCTTGACTTGACTGATCAACAGTCAGTTGAGGGAGAAGACA
>AKVG01000003.1_pt1 | contig 71341 bp, 106 predicted proteins | sample 248631 | NCBI WGS metagenome assembly AKVG01 (sample SAMN03295113, study PRJNA81851) | hypersaline lake metagenome | isolation source: aqueous lake water sample, post-0.1 um filtrate containing the viral fraction | place: Australia: Lake Tyrrell in northwestern Victoria
AATCAATACGGACTGTCTGTAGAAATTGAATCGTGGGCGCAGGCTTTCAGAGCAGCAGGCTTTGAAAGAGTTGATAGAGAAGTTGCAGAAAAACTACTGCCATTTGATAGACCTGAGGAGCTGCAAGACGCAAACACCTACAATGATACTACAATCATTGCCAACGACATCAACTACGGGTTAAATGAGATCCCACGAATGGGAGCTTCTGAAGCAGACAGACCTGAGCTAAGGGGCGGAACTCTTCTTGTCTTCAAGGAACACAAAGGAGGAGACATCAGAGGAAGCTACACCAAATCCAAGTACATGGTTGCACCTGAGCCTGAGGACGAAATTCAATATGACCTTATCAGGGTGCTTTCACCTGAAATCAACTTCGGTATTGAAACACCTGACGGTGAAGAAGTAGCAGGAAGAGTCACAGCTCATGGATACACCGAGTTCGAGATGAACGATCTTGGGTTAGATGACACCGATGTTCAGGAACTGATGGAGATGACCGGGCAACAGAAATCAGCTAGCGTCAACCTCGCACAGGTGATATAGAACAGATGAAAGTTGAAGCAAATTTAGATACTGAAAACGTAAGAATATACAACAAAAAACCTGAACTAGATATAAGACTGCGAAAGATCGTAAGGACAGAGGACAATGCATTAAGACCTAAAATCCATTTTAGGGATCAGCGACAGGATGTAGAAGGCTCCTATAATGTGGAGACTAGAATGCTCTCATTTGGATTCATGGAGGTTCGGCTTCCTGAGGTTGAGGGTAGAAAATTAAGAGACTTTTTGAATCAGAGCCGGAGCGAATTTTAATCTATGAAAGATGTATCAAACATACCAGTAGATGACCGCCGTTGGATGATTGAGATGGGCGACATGGACGGCTACAAAGTCCGCAGATACCATAACGACAATGCCAGCGCTACAGCAGATACCAAGATGAAGGCTATCAAGAAGGCATCGAAGATCGCCAAGAACCATTCCTCCAAGAATAAGAGAAGTCAGGTTAAGATTCGCGACTCGGGAAGTTTCTCAAAGGTCATGGATTTTGTAGACGGGAAAAAAGTTTAAGGATTTGTTCTAAACCTATTGTATTATGGCTAAGAAGTCTAAAGTACCTTTTCCCAAGGATAAGGCAGAGGAAAGTGACACACCGAGTGTCCCTGAAGAACGGATCAAGGGCAATAATCAGCCCGAGGATGCAAGTGCCGAATCCGTGGAGAAAGGCGACAACTTGGAATTCAACAAGAAGATAAACCATGCCCTTCGAGGCAAGATACAGGCGTATAACTCTCGATGTGATAACAAGTATGGTAAGGTTGAGATGGGTGAGTTGAAAGCTGTTTTTGACAGGGGGCTTGGAGCCTATTCCTCAACACATCAGCCGGGTGTTTCTCGTGTTGCTTGGGGAATGGCTCGTGTCCGATCATATCTTAACCTGAGGTGTATGGGTGAGCCTCAGAACCCGAAGTATCATCAGGATAACGACCTGTTACCTAAGCGCCATCCAAAGAGTTCGAAGAAATAGCCTACTGTTGTTTGGGAATTAGATATAAAAAGCTCAAAAGCACTAAATAAAAAAGTGATAATCAAGTATGACGCATTATTGGATTTTCAAAGTTCAAGAAGATAACTGGGAAAAGCTAGGTTGGGTAGATGCCCCCCAACGTAGATCAAGCTAGAACAAAAGCTAAAAACAAAGATGCAATCTCAGAGTATGGAGATTACATGATAATCAATCAAAGGAATATGAATAGTCTTTACAAAATGACAAGTACTCCATGAACCGTATACGTGTACCGAAGTATGCTGTAAAGAATGCTCGCAGAGGACTGGATCAGAGAAAACAATACTCGGAAAGTAAACGCCCTGTCCTCAGTGTCAAAGAGGCGAATGAGAAAGATATTCACAGCGGTGTTACTTCTGCCCGCACATTGATTGCCAACGACCATATCAGTTTGAAAATGGCGGAACGTATCTACGATTACTTGAACAGGAATCAGGCTGACACCGAGAGAAGTTTAGTGGCTAGACGTGTCTGGGGTGGAGAGAAGTCACAAAGATTCCAAGAATACTTGAAACGGAAGCTTCCAAGCCGTTAATTGTAAAAAACATGTCACCTCATTAGTGTTTTATGGCTGTTGGCGAAGAGGATATGGGCGACATCAAGCTCCAAACCAGTGCAAAATACAAGGTAGAAGGCGAGACCTACAAAGCCAACAATGTCTACAGCGATGTAAAGGATAGGAAGCGCCGAGATATCTTCGTCTCAAAACCTGATTCAGATAACCTACCCGAAAATACTCCTATTATGTATCAAGGAAACCAGTATAAGGGAGAGCTAAGTTTCAGGTATGGTTCGGGCGGTGCTGCCATCCCTGTTTATCAGTGGCATGTCCAGAGCCGAGCTGAAAAATAACTGATATCGAGGCATGTAGTAAATGAGTTTAAAGAGGACTTTGAAGGATTCATGGCTGCCAGTATATGTTGTTCCTCTTGTATTGCTTTCAGGCGTTCTAGCTTATTTTGATAATATCGGCTTCCCAGATGTATAAACAGGTCTCGAATCCCAGTGAAGTCTACAATGCAATGGTTACGGAATACATGCAGTTGTTTCATGGCTTGGTGTTTGTCTCGATCTTTGGGATGAGTTTTATCGTGTATTATTACAGGAGTTTCCGTGATGCGGTGGCGTTTCTTGTCTTTTCACTCAGTGTCTTGTGGAGTGGTGTATGGGATTTACTGTATTACCAGTTCTCTGCGACCCCGAACATGCCTGAGACATTAACTCATTTGAATGGGACTCCGTTAGGGACGATGGCTTCATTGTTTAACGAGGGTGTGGTTACTCCTGAGATGCTTGTCCTGAACTCGGTGGTGTTTCTTGGATTGGGTCTGCCGTTGGCTGGCTCAATCAGGAGATCAGAGAACTTCGAGTTTCTAGACAGTTTCCCCGAGTGGTGAAAAACCCTACGTGTGGATTAGCTATAAAAAAGGTTTTGAGAAGCCTTGATTATGGCGGATGTAAAGAGAGAAGTCTTACAGGCTTACGCAGATTCTGCAAATTATTCCGATGATCAAAATCACTATGGAGAAAGGGATCTCGACTTCCTAGCCCCTAATGCTGTGCAACCAAGATGGGCTACGGAGATAATGAAAGATGCTACCCCACAAGGCTACAATGCTTTCGAGCCGGAGCTAATCAAGGAAATAGCAGATATGTTTGCCGGAGAACCAAAGGTGATTCTTGGCAGAGAGAATTCAGTTGTAGCTTATATAATAGGCGTTCCAAAGGCTGGAGTTGACTTTGACCACGAACAGAGAATGTCTGACGAACACCATGTCTACACTGGTCAGGAACTTATTGACAGGATAGAGAACAAGCAGGAAATGGCAAACGACCCTGATAGCTATCGTGATAAGGCTCAGGATCTTTCTCCAGAGTTAAGACGCACGCTCGAAAGAGCGGATGAAGTCCACAGGTTCTGGTGGGATTAGAAGAGATATGCAGAACAAGACAGCCTACTATCTTGTGAAAAAAGGCGGTGAAGAGCATGAAGTGAACAGTAAAAAGACTGCTCTCGCTAGATACGACACTAAGAACCCGTTTGGAGAATATCTGCATTCGGGTGTCATCAGAAAAAGACTTGAGAAAAGCTCTGAAGGCTTCTACTTTGTAAAGAAGATATCGGTAATCCGTGACCGCAACGACATCTTAACGGAGAAATACCGTGAAAGAGCTGATGAAAACAATATAAAATTCGAGGTAGAGTAACTTCTAAAGAGGTCAGAAGCTTTTTTTGACTATACTTGAAGGGCTTCAACCCATCTTTCAAGGCTACATAGCGGTATCATTCTTTACAACAGCATTAATACTTTATCTAGGCTACAGATGGGATGTTCCCAAACTGATTACAGGAATACATGCAGGGGTCTCATTGTGGACAGGAATAGCAACATTCAATTACACCATCGGACTTTTCTCTCCAGAGAACACAATATTCCTTGACTGGATCATTACAACACCTTTACTTGTCCTCTCACTAGCCTTGACAGCTGGTGACGGAGCCTTGAGAAATCCGCGTGACACGGTTCTAGCTACACTAGCTCAGGCAGCGGTCATAGTAACTGGATATCTGTCAGTCACTACTGGACAGGAACTATATTTCTGGATTGGTAGTCTGTTGTTTGCAACAGTTGTATATCTTATAATGTATAGTATAGGCGACATATCTGATTCAAGTTTCGAACTTACGTCAGCGGTTTTCTTTCTCCTGTGGGCAGGATATCCTATAATTTTCTATCTTGGGATACTTAACGAAATACTGGCTCCTAGATTGGTTGAGGTTGGATTTGTTATTCTTCCACTAGCTTCAAAGCATCTCTACGGTTTATTCGATATGGCGATGCTCAAGGATTAATTTTAAAAAGAAATCTCAAGATAAACTACCTATGGCGATTCCACATAGGTTAAACTGCTATGTGGGAATAGGGCTGCTCAGACCAGTGGTTTCTACCGTGATGCTGTGACCCTTACACTATTCAGAGACAGCAGTTCTCAAACGTATACGGAGATCAAGGAGTTGTCAGTCTACCTGCAAAAAGTAGTGTAGAATTAGATGTTAAGCGTGAGAATGTATCTCAAAATAATTTTGAACTACTTGAATCCTGTAAGATTTCTTAAGAGGCTTCTCGTGGATCAGGGAATCAGTTTGTATACAGGGCTTCACCGTTGATCCAATTGTTAGCAAGTCCTTTTGGATCACTACTTGCTTTATTCTCTATCTGGAGACTTGGTGTAAGACGTGTAATAAAGGTAGGCTCAGGTGTTTCGATACTATTTGTCTCTGGTCTGTATAATCGCTGGCTTGCTGTAGGTCTCTTAGGTGTATTTGCTGTTATCAGGTCTGTTTCTTGGATGAATGATCAGTAATCGGAGGACGAAGGATGAATCAGAGAAGAAACTTTAACTCAAACACATTAATAATTTAAAAACCGTTAGGCAAAGTCTGTTTTATATGGGATTTGCTGAAGGAATTATGGATGAGTTCCAAGAATATGGAAGAGAAATAGCAATCCTGTCGTTTGCCGTATTTTCATATTATACAGCACAGTTCCTGCATAATTACAGTCACCAGATACTAGGCTCTGGGACACCGATGTCCGAGATTCTCTACGTATCTGTAATCATGGCTGCTTACGCAGGACTTGGTTATCTGTTGACAGTTGCTCTCCAAGAGCCTGATTATTTACCAGGTGTAGGAATTCTTGGAGCTGGTTCAGCACTTGCAGTTCATTATGCAAGTCATACTGTATCAGGATTTGCAGTACCTGTAGTCGGCTCAACGATGGGAGCTTTCTTTGCACTAGGATATATTCTGTATCTCTACCTAGAGTAAGCTCTTTTGAACTGGATTGGAATAAACCAAGATTTTTTCCTTTTTTCTTTTTTGTCTGGGAAAAAGTGATTTAAAGCTTTGTTACCATTTTAGTATTCAGAGGGTCTGGGTGAATGGTTGGTTGCTTCACCTCGTCTGGAAATTAGATTTCTTGCAGTGTATGATGGAGGTTTTCCAGACCCTAACTCCACATACCATTCAGAACAATATCTCAGTTTATAAAGTTTGGATTCTGTCTGTATTCATCTAGAGGTGAATACAATAGAAGATAGAAATTCGGCTAGTAACGCTATTAACAGGATGAAGCATTTTCAGGAACTGATGGATGTTGATTCTGAGGACTTACATATACTTATTGATGCAAAATACAGGGAAAAAGAATCAGAGCTTGATAATGAATTCTTACCCGAGGAAGAGCAGTATTGGGAATTATTGATCTACGGAACTGATGAAAGGTATCTTGGTAGCTCGGAGGAGAATCTAAACTTTAACATCACTATGAATCTTGAAGATGTTGAAACAGATACTTTCCTTAATGTCGTTTATCCTAATACTGTGAAGATGTTTGAAGAAGAGTATGGAGAAGATGTTGGAGGGATTCAGTATTATGATCCCGATAATCTTTGATAGTTAGACAGTCCATCCCATCTTGTTCGCAACATCTACCTCTGACTTGTTCTGAGTGTCTTCTTCGTTTTCAAGCATATATGCTCTTCTGCATTTTTTACATTTGTGAATCCCTTGATGTTCCATTATCTCTGGTTCGGCTTTGATGTCCTCAAGTTCTTTCTGTGATCTTCCGCAAACTTGACATACTTGTTGTTCTTCAGTCATAAACATATATTTTAGATAGGTTATTTTTTATTCGTTGCCTCAGTCCTAGAATGCAAAGAACATAAAAAAGATTTTACTAAACTTAGTAATATGAGTAATTACAAAACAATTAAAATAAAGCCAGACACACATGAAGCACTTGTCGATAAGAAATATAAACTAAGCAAGAAGATGGATAATCCCTCATTTAACGACACAATTACCCATTTGCTAGAGCAGTCTGGTGATAAAGAATAGAGGTGAGATTAAACTCTTGAATCTCAACCCTCTACAGAACAGATACACTACATTTGCCTATTTTCTACTAGTAAAAATACTTGACTACAAAAGCACAATATTTGCTGTCAAGCCAACTGGATGGGAGAACGAGTTAAATATTATCGTACGTTACACCAAGGACTTCATTAACCCTGAACTGATAATGGCTTTGCTTGTCTTAGTAGTCCCTATTTCCGCGTTCAAATTACGTAAGAAGTTCTCGACTGTTATTGAATCGATGGCTGTTGTATTCCCGTTCATCATAGTTGGGAACTACCTGCTTGGGATGGGCTACTACTTGGGATTATTTGTAACTATCTTTGGATTTGCTTTAGGAATCTTTGTTGTTACCTATAGTTTGCAGAATGGAGGCTTCTTGATCCCTAATGATGAGAACTGGCTTCTTGAATATGAAAAGTATTTTGAGTATGATTACTGGTTTGGTGGGTAACAATCAATCCATTTACTAAATTTAGTAAACTTATTTAAACGGGGTTTCACAAATAAAAGATATGTCTATGGAACATAGAAAAGACGATGGAAGAAAAGAAACTCAGATAGAAATCACTCCAAACTTCCTAAAGGATAGAAGCAAAAACCTCAGTCAAGACTTTGCAATACATGCAACAGCATACGGACATAGAGTAACGTTGCAAGGTGAAAAATAATGCTTGGTGTAATAAAAAAAGCAAAGTTCGACAACGGTATAACCGTGAGTAAGGAGAGAGCTAAGAAAGTTTCTGAATGGCGCAAAAACAACTCAGGGGACAAAGGTGAGTCAAAATGAAAGAGGGACAGTATACAGTATTCGATCAAGAACAAGGCGAGATAGAGATTGCACTCCAACACCCAAGCAACAGATTCCAGATGCCAGTTGAAGTAGCAAGATCACTTGCACTCGAAATCCTTAGAAACACCGGAGGCTCGAAAGACTGATATGAACTTAAGCAAGATAATCTGCAAGATCGGGTTCCATAAAGGTGAGATAAGATACCAAGACAGAATAAATAAAGAAATGAACAGGAAACTAGCTCATGTTTGCAGACGCTGTGGACGGATAAAGCCGATACAAGAAACAGGGAAAGCCGAGAGGGATCAACAGTGACCTTCGGACCTGAATACAGTCACAGAGATCAAGCTCTTGTCAGAAATCTTTCTTTCTATGCATGTAAAGGAAGATGGATGAAGCACGCCAAGGTGAATTAATATGGCTGAAATCCACTCCATCAACCCTGAAACCAAGCTAAAGCTATACAGCAATACAGGTGTCTGGCATATCTTCGTCACAGGAAAGAGGAGATGCCTCTGCCAATCTTCAATGAAGAGAACAGACTTCTCCAAAAACACACCTACTGTTGAAAGAACTGCTTCCGAAACGATTGAGAAAAAAAGCAATGGGTTACTTGGCGAGATCTCTCAACATGCTTTGAAGAAGATATCAGAAAGTTGCAGAGAGGCTGAGAATTAATTGGATTCAGCTAAACCAGCAATAGTAATGACTATTGCAGTATTCTTTTCTTTAAGCATCATTCATGAAGAAACACACAAGGTCGTAGCTGAAAGCTACGGCTGCAATACTAACATCCAGTATCTTCCAGATTTCGAATCAGGATCTATGATGTCAACGACATTCACCTGCTACAATCTTTCAAACCAACAGCTGGATGACCTAAGAAAGACACAGAATCAGGTCGAGATATTTGGTTATACATCAATATTCGTTTCAAGTTTATTTACATTGCTGCTATCGTTTATCGCAATCGAATTAAAGAGAATTAGAGGAATCCAAATTCAAAGGATGGAGAAAATCGGTTCAAAGAAAAATAAAGGGACGACTATATATAGCAAATGATACTTCAAGAAAAAATAGAACAAAACAGGGGTTATATATTCTCTATTATTATTGCAGTTATACCTGTTTTCTTTGTATGGCACACAGAGCTTGTATTTGACTACACTGGCAGGGGTTTTACAAACGGTTTCATGAGGTTTGACGGTCTTAAAATATATCATATCTTGATGTATATGATGTTTACTACGAACTTTCTGGCAAGTATTTTTGTAGCTAAAAGATCGGATAACATTTAGGTTTGTCCAGTTATTAGGTATCAATAGATACATGACTTTGCTAGGAGTAGGAACAGGATGTTTCTACAGGACTGAGTTGACTCAGGTGGAAAGAATAAAATTGATTAGGATGACAAATGTTGATGGAATTGAAATTACATTATCAAGTTTTGAAGAGCTAGACACATTAGACTGGTCTTTCATATCCGATCTTGTTCAGGATTTCAACTTTGTAAGCGTTCACTCTCCTATTAATATAGATCATAAATATACTTGTCTGGATCAAGGATTAATTGACCAGCTTGATAAGTTCAGAAGTGTTGTCGGTGCCTCTACTGTGGTTTTCCATCCTAATAAATTATTTAATGTAGAGATATTATCTGGTATACGTGCTTCGGTTGAGAACATGCAGTATAGCAAGGGATTTGATAGAGATGATTTTAAAGAATTTGTAAATAGTTCGATTCCTATTGTAGTTGATTCTGTTCATGCCAATACTTGGAGTAATAACGGCTTCAAAAACGAGTTTGTTTACATGTTACATAAGTATCGGAATAGAATAAGTCATATTCATACTAGTGTTAACGGCAGTAGTGAGGAGCATGAACCTTTTGTCGATAATCCTAAGAGGCTTGATAGTTTATCTGATTTCCTGGAGGACAGGACTGTAATCCTTGAGTCAAAGTTCTCTGAGCCTCAACAGGTTTTCAATGAGGTTGAATTGTTTAGGGAGAAGGTGATGTAGGATTCTAGTTTCAAATGACTTTTTTGTTCTTACCTAATTTATTCTTTGATATGATGGAGGTTTTGTTTGGTAAGATTGTCTGCCTTGGGATTAGCTATTTAAATGGTATTTAGTAAAAATGGATTATGTCAACAAGATATGATGTATCGGATCGTGTAGAAGTTGAAACCGGAGAACACCAAGGCTCTGAAGCCACTGTAGTGAATATCAAAAACCCTGAAAGCGACAGTCCAGATTACAAACTCAGATATGAGACAGGTAAAGCTGCTGGACAGCATAGTATGTTGAAGGCTTCTCAGTTATCAAAGGCTGAAGCTCACATGACTACTGAAGAGGTAGAGGCTAACAAAGATAAAGCCCGCCAAATGGGATACCGATTTGCTAGAGGATTGGATATGCCTGAGGATGAAGATGCGTCTTATGCATTATTCAGGCTCAAGGAGGGTCACACGCAGTCAGCTCAGTGGGCGAACTCAACACTACCGGAGCTAAGACAGTTATCTGGTTTCGAGGACTCTGGAACAGGAACATACACAGAGGGGGGCATGGAAGAACAGCATATTCTTGATGAAATGGTTGAGGCATACTGGGACGGAGCATACCAAGCCCTACAGGAGCAGAGATAATTTATGCCGAAAATAAAGAACTGGTCCAAGCAAGGAGAAGACGTTTGGAGACACGAAAGAAAGGATGTCAGAGTCAAAATAATGCAAAACCCAAGAATGGGTAATCACCCTCTACCCAGTCAATGGTCAGTCAGGGTAAGCGAGGTAGGTAGAGGAGTGGCAATTGAACACCCTCAAAACTTTGACACCAAGGAAGATGCACGCAACTGGGCTACTGAATGGATGAGAGAGCATCCGAATTCATAATAGGTGATTAGTTTATGCCGAGGATTAAGAAATGGAAACGGACAGGTAACCAGAAGCTGAATATAGAAGCAGAGTGGAAAAGCACAGAATCAGGTCTTGTTGACCCCGACACCGAAGAGAGACATGGAGATGATCTCGAAGTATTTCTACAGGTTGTAGAAGGTATTCCAAGAGAAGATACACCGAAGATTATGACTGATGAGGGGACAGGGACAAACTATAGAGTCCGTCTCGTAGAACAAGTGGGGATGGAAACCTCTGAAGTTCCTATCGAGAGTTTCTCGAACAAGAAGGATGCTATGGAGTTTGCCCGTAGCTGGGCGAAAGATCATCCCGACATGATAGCCGACCAACCACTTTAGATCACATATCCACATATAGTTTTTTCTTCAGTCGCTCCTATTGTCCTACCTAACTATAGATGTTTTGTGATATCGGGTTTGTTTGGTAAGACTGGCTGGCTCAGGATTAACTATTTAAAAGATATTCAGTAAATTAATTATTAGAACATTTATGCCGAAGATAAAGAACTGGTCGGTCCTTGCGTCTACGAGAACTGGAAAGGCTTGGGTTTTTGAGAAAACACCTTACAATGGAGAGACATACAATGTAGAAGTGAAAAGAATAATTTCTCCTAAAATGAAAAACGGACCTCTCTATAGAGTGTTCTTACAAGAAGTGGAAGAAGGAATTGTTCAGGGAGAACATCCTCTGTATTCTGACGGCTTCAAAAGCAAGTCTAAGGCTATGGATAGGGCAACCACATGGATGAATAGCCACAGTAAGTTTGGGGAGGTTAGGGAAAGCTACACAGGGGACATTGGTATGACATATCCACAATAGGTCATAAAGTTATGCCGAAGATAAGTAGTTCAAGCCTCAATCAAAGACACTATCTTAACAGCGTAGAATATTCAGGTAGTCACTGGAGTCTCTGGCAGAAAAAAGGTCAGCGTCTATATCTTAATCCACTTTTTGATTCAGATACGGAGGGTTATTACAATCTTGAGAACCAGAGATTTGTAGGCGGTCTTAGGAAATGGATAGAGGAATCTGAAAACTATCAGGTTTCTGTCCGCAAGGATGCGGTGGCGGTTATTAGTCTTCAATCACTGGATGACGATATTGAAGGCTTCTTTGTCCTTATAGATAAAAAGTAAACAACTATTCTTATCTATTTTTTTTCCCAATCATCTTTACCCTCTTACCTAACAGTGTCTCTTTTGTGTTGACGGGTTTGTTTGGTAAGACTGGCTGGCTCAGGATTAACTATTTAAAAGATATTCAGTAAATTAATTATTAGAACATTTATGCCGAAGATAAAGAATTGGACTCGACACGATGATCAAGTTGACGCAAAAGACGCTCCAGCAGGATGGTTTCACGATAAAAAGAAACAAATGCTATACATACAGAAATACGAAATGAGGAATCACTCTGGAAACTACTATGCTGTAAAGATAATGTCAACAGCTAACGGGCATGACTACATGGATACTCTAAGAGAGGTTGATACCAAGATGGATGCGATGGAGGTTGCAAGAGGTTATGCCAGAAGAAACCCTGATGGTATAGAGACCTTAGGCGGTATCGAGCCAAGCGAATTTGATTCAAGATAGTAGTAGTATAATTTATGATCGACAAGTCTAGGCTTCTAGATGACTTGAGGAAAGTACGTGACAGAGTAGGAGAGCCACCTACTGTAGGACAGTATGAAGAGTTAGGACGATATTCTGAGGCAACTTATTCCAGAAGGTTTGGCTCTTGGAGAAGGGCTAAAGAAATAGCTCTTGGTAAAGCAAAACTAGAAAAAACTAGGGATGAAATAATCCAAGATATTCGTATAGCTGACAATGACACTTTAGGAACTCTGACTAGAAAGAAGTACAACCATGCCGGAAAGTACTCAAGTAGAACTGCTAAAAGAGTATTCGATGGAGAATCATGGACAGAAATAAAGAAGAAGGCACTAGGAAATAATGGCTAAGATGTCTGATCTTCTTTGCTGATTACTTTCAGCAGAAGATACACTATAGCTGTTTTGTGATATCGGTTTTGTTTGGTAAGACTGGCTGCCTCAGGATTAACTATTTAAAAGATATTCAGTAAATTACATTTTAGAAGAATTATGCCGAAGATAAAGAACTGGAGTAGAAACTCTAAAAGTAACGTAATGAGATGGGATCACGATATGCGTGACCTCTCTGTTTATGTAATGAAACCAGCCACAAGCCCTACAAGAAGGAACGAATACAGGGTTTTTGTCGAGGGCGAGAACGTATTTGAGCTTGACGGTATATACCCAAATGTCAAAGATAGGATGGGTATTGGAAAAGGAGAAAATGATCCCGAGAGAGCCTTAATAACTAAATTGCCGGGTAAAGAATCTGCCCGATCTGATGCTGTATCGTGGATGAGAAATCATCCAAACCCATAGCAGGTGATTGAATGAAGTTCAGATGCGACAGCTGCGGTAATGAGGTGAACAAATCACATCCTATGATGCCTTCGCCGTCTCTCTCTAAGAGTAAGACAATCTTGATTGAACTAAATGCGGAGAAAGACTGTTGTTCTAATCCACGAAGAGAATATGAAAAAGTCGATTAAGCCAATCTTCTAATCTTCTTTTCTAATTACTTCCATCAAGTCAATATCGTTCTCTGAACAATACTGCTCCAAGGTTTGTGGATCTCGGTCAAACTTGACCTGAGTATAATGATTAGTACTTCCAGTGTCAGCATGACCCACCCTGTCCTGAACATCACCGAGCTTCATATCTTCTCCTTTCAACAGATCAGTGATCCGAGTATGGCGCAGACTGTGGATCGTCCTCGGACTTAACCCGATCTCACCAACCAAGCCGTAAACCTTTCCGTTCTGCCGTTTACCTAACTGGTAATTCTCCTTATCCTGCTCTCTATCAGGGAAATACACGTTCTTCCATTTTTTACCATGTCTGTCCACCCAATTGCCCATGGGTGCGTAGTCAATAACCTTCCAGAAAAACGAGCTATTCAGGTAAACATCCCGCGTATCCTTTGACTTCGTTCTTTCCTCCGGTATTCTCACCATACCATGCTGTCCACGATGCCTAAAGAACAGATCATTTTCCAGTGTCTTTGAACCAAACCATCTTACTCCTAGAAGATAAGTTGATGTCCAGTATTTTGCTCGGGTTGGTTCAGCTCTACGCAGAAGTTCAACAAAATCATCCTTTCGGATATAGTGGTTCTCAATCTTATCGTAGATTGTCGATGTATCTGTTTCATCGAGATCGATGTTATCAAGTAGTTCATTTGTCCTGATCTTAATCCGCATATAGGTTCGATTGTTAACAGAGCTATCTTCCTTTATGTAATAAAGTTTTGATGTAATTAAACGCCTGACTGCTTGGAGCTGGTGCTTGCTTGATATATTTCTGTCTATTAGTCCTGCAATCCTGTCACGATGTTTTTCCTCTTTTTCCTGTGTATCCTGTTTTAGTTCTCTGAGGTCGAAGTCTGGAAGATTTTTGATTTGGCTCCAGTAGGAATTGATTGTGTCTTGGCTGTTGATTGTTTTTACCTGTGATGCCCAGTTGTGGAACTGTTCTTTAGACTCCTTTTTTTCTTTGATTATGGTCATGATGTATTTTGATTTATTTTTCAACTATTTTATTTTTTCCGAATAATACTCTCTTATTCTGAAAGATGCTGGTTGTTTGACATGTGAATCTAGGTCTCAACCCCTTGGTATTGACCAAAGATGAAGCTTTAGGCGGTGACAGGTAAATTCTATAATTATTTATTTATTATGAAGCCATATTACTTCATAACTATTAAGCAATATTACCCCACAATCTATTTAAACAAGAATCCCGCACAATAAACCATGCACATAAACCTTGAAGCAGAAGATCATAGCAACTTCAAAGATGAAGTTCTTAACAGCTTAGACAATCAAAACCCGAAATCCACTCCACAACTTGCAGAAGAAGTTGAGAACGTTGGGGGATGGAAAGACAACTATATCAGAAACCTACTTCTTCCAAAGATGCTTCATTTTCTTAGAAAAGAAGATGAAGTATTACTTGATCACGAAAAAAGAAAGGGAGGAAACCCAACACAATTCTGGGTGAAAACAGTCAAATGAATACTTGCACAGGAGCAGACGCAGGACTTCAATTATCAGACCCTGTTGTAATTATCTCAATTGTAGCAGCAACTCTATTTGCTGGAGTTATCGGACTTGCTGTTCACCATTATCACACAAGACCGAGTAGTGATACAAACTGATCGAATCAATAACATCTTTTCTAACAAGACCAATATCAGTAAGACTATTTGAATTCTCTATTGTATTTACAATAACACTTTTCTCAGGATATGGATTCGGCAGGCTGCAAAAATCACATTATCCAGATTTCCTTAAAAAAACACCAAATCTTCCGAAAGGTAATCGAGGCGACTCTGAATGAGATATGGTGTCAATGTTTTAGACGAAATATCGGATCTGTTCATTGCATTATTTCTTTCAATATCAGCTGCCTACGGCTACTGGAATATTGTATCAGCAGAAGTAACTCTTACACAAGGCTTCTCATTAATAGGATCATCAATCATATTTGCAGTAAATATTATTGCTAATCTTTTCTGGCTTCAAAACAGGAGTCAAGATTTTTCGGATCAGACTGAGGAAATCGAATTATCAACAATAGGGGTGAAAACCAAAGATTAATCAAGATACTGAATACTACGAAGTTATCTTCTACGGAGACGGCACTGAATACGCAAAAAATCCTGAAGCATATGTCCATTTTGTAGAGGATCTAGATTTAGATGATGTTCCCGACTATCTTGAGGCTGTGAAAGATCATGAGTCGAACAGGAGTGAGGCTGAGACTTTTGATAACAGCGAAATCTGCGACATATACAACAGAGAAATGTATGGAGGCTTGGACAGCGATGAAAGATGATTTGGAGAGAAACACGATACATGTAGGAGATTCTAAAGAAAAGCTAGAAAATTTACCTGATAACAGTGTTGACTGTTGTATGACAAGTCCTCCTTACTGGGGATTAAGAGACTATGGAGAGGAAGACCAGCTTGGTCTTGAAGAAGATCCTGAGGACTATGTAAGAAGACTTGTTGACATATTCTCTGAGCTTAAACGTGTTCTGAAACCTTCAGGCACATTCTTCTTGAATATAGATGATACATACAGTAGAGGTAGCAGAAACAAGTATAACAGCGAGGATACTTTGAGAAAGCAGAGTGGTTCTGAGGCAGGTGAACCCGATTACGGGATTAACTATGATTTACCTGATAAGTGCATGTCAATGATCCCTGAAAGAGTTATGATGGCTTTAGTTAATGATGGCTGGATTCTCAGAAACAAGAACATCTGGAGTAAACCAAATCCGATGCCTGAGTCTGTAAAGGACAGGTTTTCTACAACTTGGGAGTATGTCTACATGTTTTCTTTAGAGCAGGATTACTACTTTGATTTAGATGCCATACGTCAGCCTTACAGTGATGCAACAAAAAAGCGTGGGGCATCTATCCGGCAGGTAGATAACAAAGGGGATACAACTTATGCAGGAGATAATAAGGATTCTACACAGGAAAGATCTTTGAACAATAACGGTAAGAATCCGGGAGATACATGGGAGATAACTACTAAGTCTTTCTCTGATGCTCATTTTGCGGTATATCCTGAAGAACTTGTTGAGAAGCCTTTGAAGGCTGGATGTCCTAAAAAGGTTTGTGCTAAGTGTGGGAAAGCCTATGAGAGAGACGTTGAGGAAAACGTATTAGATGAAAGAAGTCCAGAGGATGGTCAGTGGGCTAATAATGGCTCAGATTTTCATGCCGAGGATCGTAATGGATCTGAAAACTCTGGACTTCGAGACGGATACAAAGCAAAATCATATGAAAGCAAAGGCTTCCAACAAAGCTGCAATTGCAACACCAATGAGACTGAAAAAGGTGTTATTCTTGATCCATTTGCTGGCGCAGGCACGACTTGTCTAGTTGCCCGGAGATTCAATAGAGATTATATAGGGATTGAATTAAATGAAGAATATGCTGAGATAGCGAGAGATAGGATAAAAGAGGAGATAGGAGGTCAGCCTCTTGATCAGTTTATTGAGAAATCAGAGGTGAATACCAGTGGGTAAAGATGTTTTTACATTTGGACTAAACAGGCAATCGTTTTCTATAACTGATGGATACGCTTACGACAGGTCTGAAGAGAATGAAACAGACGTGTCAGGTAGATGTAACATTTTAGCAAAACTCCATTTCAGACTATCTAAAAGATTTCTAAGCGAAGGACGTGACGAAAGTATTATTGAACAGGGGGATCCGATTTTGACAGGTTTTGTATCGTACTTGAAGATTACGAACGAACAGAGAAAATACGCCAAAAATCTAGCGGATAAAATCTACAGCGATAAACGATCTGCTGGAGATAAAGGAGGGAATGCGAGAAAGAATCCAAGGAAGATTAACAGGATTGGTTTCCTTGGAGAAACACTGTATGCAGATTACCACAATCTGGAAAGACCGAAGCTGATTGAAGGAGATACCGATAAAGGATACGACTTCAAAAAAGACGGGGAAACAGTTGACGTGAAGACTTCGAAGAAATACCGAGGGTTAATTATATTCCCTGATAAGGTGAAGGATCTGGCGGAACGGTTATCAAGAATATATATTAAAAATAAGAAAATAGCAGAGATCAGCTTGACTGTCACTCTAAACGAGTTCATTAGGAAAGCTGAGACAAGGGATTTCGGCTACGGCAAGCGATTGTTTCTACAGCCAAACGCAAACTTCTCAGGTTCGGTGAGCCAAAAATGAAATATATTTATTTTGATATTGAAACACTAGCTCTTCAACCGAATAACGGTGAGATGATCTGTATTGCGGTTGCAAAAGAAACACCGGAGGGGATACACGGCACTGTGTTTACAACAGAAGATAAATCCGAGAAACAGGTTGTTGACTCTTTTATCGACTACATGCCTGATCTCAGTGAGGATGCCTGTATAGTAACATATAATGGAGATACTTTTGATTGGGGTTTCCTTGTTGGTAGAGCAATGACCTTTGATGACTATGGCGAAAGTGTTGACAAACTATTCCAGTATAAAGAACGGTTTCAGTCACACGACATTTTCAAAACCCATGGTAAACAGGATGGTTCTTACCTGAAATTGGAGGATTTGTGCCGGAGGAACGGTGTTAAGCATCGTGTTGACTGTGACGGAGGCATGATTCAATCCCTTTACCGTGAGGGTAGATGGCAGAAGATCAGGAAGTACGCACAGGAAGATGTCCGTGTTACCTTCCGTGTGTTCGATGAGCTTGGTTTGAATAATCATTCTGATACAGGTGCAGAGGTGCAGGATTTGTGACTGATCATACCTGCATAATATGTGGAGATAAATTTGATAGGTTCACAGGTGAGTTTATGCTTGCATTTCATAGGCAGTATGGATGGACAGGGGATACCAAAAAACAACCAGTATGTGAGCCGTATCTTGAATCATTAAAATCAAAAGGCGTGGATGAAGTAGTTGAGGAAGTTTTCAAACAGATTTGTCAGAGAGATAATGAGGTGGAATCATAGCTGATAGACTGGGGTGAGATACTGGAGGGTTACGAAGAACACGAAGATAATGTTGAAAATCTACCTCCAAAGGCATCTGGAAACTATATACATGCCTTTCTTGAGGATGAGTTCGGTGATAATCCGGGATTGGATTTTGAGGTTGAGGTTTCTTCTGGTCGCGCTGATCTGATCTCTGAAAATCTTGTATATGAATTTAAGACGAAAAACGATTATAACATCGATGATGCTCCTTTTGACGGTGATCTAAGGCAGTTACAGAAATACCTGAATAGTCCAGATGTGTCAGCGGAGGAGGGACAGGTTGTTTACGTTAATAGAGATGATTTCAGTGATGTCCGGCAATACCAGTTTGAGCCGAACTACAATACAGGGTTTATTTCAGATGGAGGTTTGCCAGACTTCTCAGAATACGAAGTATACGAGGTGCTTAAGCAATGAGTGATAAAAAGATGTATAGAATTATCTACATAACATTCGACAAATACTCTAGAGAAGCAAGAAAAGATCTTTACGACAATTACTCTAAGAAAGGACAAGGGTTTTTTATGGCTGATTCTAAGATTGAGGCTGTAAATAATCTTCTTTATGAGATACTTGGCAGAAAAACTGATAGAGAGATTGCAAGTATAGAATCAGTTAAAGAGAAGGTGCAGTAATCCGTGAACTTGGATGATCTTGTGGTTAGCGAGGTCTCAGGCGAGGGAGCTTCTAAGAAGGTTGATCACATTATTGAGAGAAATCATTATCTTAGAAGTGTTCCTGAGCCACCTACTAAGCATCGTTTTATCATAGGTTTTGGCTTAGAAGGTGTTGTCGGAGCTGCTGCTTGGGGAAAACCTATTGCAAGAGCCGAAGATCAAGAAGATACTATCGAGTTGTTGCGTTTTTGGACAAGTGATTCTACTCCTAAGAATACGGAGTCAAAGGCTCTGGGCTACATGATGCGGAAGATGAAGGAGAAAGGCTATGACAGGATGATAGCCTATGCATCTGAGGGTCAGAATCACGATGGAACCATCTACAAGGCGACTAACTGGATGGTTGAGAAAAGGTTTTCTCGGACTAGTACTTGGGAGAACAGAGACAATCGTGTTGATCGGGACAAAGCTGATAAAATAAAGTTTGTCAGGGAGGTGCAGTAGTCCTGTGAGTGATTCTATACGATTTATAGACTTATTTGGTGGCATTGGGGGCTTCCGCCTAGGACTTGAACAAGCCTCTGACAGATACGAGTGCGTTGACTACATAGAATACGATGATTATGCGGTGAATTCATACAATGAAATCTTCGAAGAAGAACACGAATCAAAGGACGTTACTGAACTCGACACAGACCAAATCCCAGAACACGACCTTATTTGTGCAGGATTTCCTTGCCAATCTTTTAGTGTGGCTGGGGATAGAAAAGGTTTGGATGATACCAGAGGAACACTATTCTTTGAGATAGCTCGTATAGCAAAAGATAAACAGCCTAACATGCTACTGCTAGAGAATGTAAGAGGCTTACTTTCCCACAATGAGGGAGAGACATTCAAAATAATGCTTCAGACATTGAACGAGGTTGGATACTATGTTGACTACAGGCTACTCAATTCAAAGAATTTTGGAGTACCTCAAAATCGTCAGAGAGTATTTATAACAGGGTTTAACATTAAATGGCTAGCAAAGAACTGGAAAGACAAAACAAAAAATGGTCAAAATCAGAAGAACAGTTTATCAGAGAAAACTACAAAGAGCTTTCTGTTGGAGAGCTTGCTGAAGAGCTTAGAAGATCAAGAAGAGCCGTCAGAGGTAAGATTGAAAGAATGGGGATTGGACTATCTACTGTTGAAAGAGCTGAAAAAAACGGTGGGGGAGGACGAAATCTATGGACAGAATCCGAAATTCAGCTTCTTCAGAGAGATTATACCGAGCGACTTGATGAAGAGATTGGAGCCGAAATCGGAAGGACGGCAGATGCAGTTGCATCTAAACGGGCAGAACTCGGACTCTACAAGCAGAAGAGAAGTGATGAAGACGGAAAATACCTCGAATCAGACGGATACTATAAGAAGTATGACGGAGATGGAAATAGACGATTCTATCACAAGATGGTTGCGGAAGATATGCTCGGCAGAGAACTCCAGGAAGAAGAAATCGTCCACCACATCAACTTCGATAAAACCGATAACCGAGAAAGAAACCTATTCGTCTGCCGAGATCAATCTCATCATTCTAGGATTCATCATCAAGCAGCGAGACTCGTTGCAGGACTGGTTAGACAGGGCGTTGTCGAATTTGATGAAGAAACGGGGGAGTACAAGTTATGAAAAGAGAAGAGAGACGGAAGGATCTAAGGGAACACATCACAGTAGGAGCGACTTCTATTCTCTGGAGCTTGGAGAACGAGAAGTCAGACAGGGGGTCGAGCTTGAACAGGATTTTGGAGAAGAACCCGAAGGAAAAGTATTTCCTCTCCCAAGAGAAGACAGAGAAGATACTGGAGAAGATGGAAGAGAAGTAGAGGATTCAGAGCGTGTTTTGGAGCATCGTGGACATGAAGACAAACCAGTAAAAACATTTGACGTGTCGCCAACGCTGCGGAGTGAAAGCCACGGACACCAGCCGAAGGTGTTGGATAAGAATGATGGTTTGTTGCCGGCTTTGAATGGTGGCTGGACTCCACAGATACAGGCTCAAAAGGGCTTGAATACTACGAGTGGGGGTGATAGTTTCTGTATTGATGCCTCTTACTGGAAGGGTGTAAGCCCAAGCAGTATAGAGAAAGGAAGAAGAACACAGATTGTCCAGAACGGGACATCTGGCGGGGTTGCCCGAAAAGAGAATATGGATCAGGAGGATTCGTCTGATTCTATTGTTAATCCTCTTCAGGGATTAACGGAGAATAGCTGGTACTGGGAGCAGATACTGTACTCTCAGCACACTTCTCTGGTTCGAGCATTGAAGAAGAATAATGCAAAGATGCAGCCGAAAGTCATTGACGAAACATATGGTTTTGATGATGTCAGAGAATATGATGACCTTGCGCCAAACCTGAGAAGTGAGAGAACAGGATTGAAGGTTTTATCGGATGAATATGTGAAGCCTGTTCATACTCCTGAGTTCGCCGAGAAAGATATGAATATGAAATCAAGGGTAGGAAGCTCGGATGGCAGCATGTTCACGGTTGACGGATCAAGCCAACACGGTGTTACTGAAGGAACTCAGATTCGTAAGTTGACTCCGAAGGAGTGCTGGAGGCTTCAGGGCTTCCCAGACTGGGCTTTCAACGCAGCCCAGAAAGAGAACAGCGACACACAACTGTATAAACAAGCCGGTAATTCAGTGACTGTCAACGTGATTGAGGCAATAGGAGAAGAAATAGAGAAAGTATTCTGAGTTAAATCTTATTTTCGTTTATTAATGTGTTTTCTCCCTCAAGTTGTCCCTAACTTTTCTTCTGATTCTGTTGGCGAACTCCTCTGGAATATCAACAACTATCCCTTCACCTCTCATAGTCTTGTGGGTTGGAGGGATTAACTTGGTTCCAGAAAGTTCTGTGGATTGAAAGTCATCAGCATCCACAAGCTCCATATGGTGATCGACATCCCAGTAGCTTCCGATATCAAAGCTCCATTCAAATCCTTGGCGTTTCATATGAACTCTTACAATATTCCTGCGACCTGTATCCACTGTTTTTACATCGTATTCCGCCATTTATAATCACGGATTCCTATTAACGAATTTACCATCTTCATCAGCTATCTCCTCGATTACTTTAACATATTCCTCTGTAGTATTCTCATCTACTCTGTCCATGATGTCTTCTAACCTCCTAAAGAATTTTTCCCTGTCAGAGTATCTAACAAATGCCAAGTCTGTTCCGAAGGAGTAGTTTATTGAGTGTTCTCCTGTTTCCTTGTTGGTTTGATGTATCTTGAAGATGCTGAAATGTAGAACTCCTATCTCGTTAGTAACAGCTTCTAACGGAGGTGAAGCAGGGATGTTATTTATTCCATCAGTTGCTTTAAAGTTATCCACTCGTTTGAATACATCAGGGTCTTTTACTCTATCGTAGTCTTGCTCTCTACTTAGGAATGGCTTGTTCGTATCGTAGTGGCTGTGGACAAGCCTTGATATTTTTTCAAGTTGACTGTCAGTAAATTCTTTTGCCATTATTATTCACATTACAGTTGGGACTTTACTTTGTTCGAGTTTTCTAAGGGTCTTGTCTGCAAAGTCCTCTGGTAGCTTAATCTTGATTGAACCATCACTTCCTACTAGGAAAGGTGCTTCCATATCAGGGTTGATACGGTTTTGATTCTGATAATAGATGGCTGGCTCATCCCTGTTACGGTCAACCAAATCTATGCCAGCATCACAGTGGTCAACATCAAAACATTCTTTGGAGTACTTCACTATTACATATTTTGCCACAATACTTTGTTTCTCTATCCTCATTTTGAGGACATCTCCATCCACTTCTAAGTTATAATTAGCCATTTGATAAAATATAATTTCTAAGCTGTTTTTAAATAGTTTTCCAAGATTTCCTTTGAATCTGGAAAGATAGAAGAAAAAAGGTTTTGAGAAAGACTTTATTCTACATGTCTGAGAACTTGCGGTATGCCCAGTAAACTTCATCGGCTCCAGCCAAGACTGCTCCAGCCCCACCGACACCAAGCAGTGTAGAAGCATTACCATTCAGATACATTTCGACAAGGCTTGCCCCAGCGTAGATAGCACCGACTGCTGCCAAACCTTTTACTCCTTCAAAAACCATGTTTTCTGCCATAGATTAATTCACCTCGTTGTCTTATCTTGGATTTTGATCAATAATTTGAATAAGAAGAAATGTTGTAAGCGGATTAAGAAAAAATTTGGAATAAAGATTCCGAAGAACTTATTCCAATATTCCTAAATCCATTGCTGCATCTCCAAGGACTCCTACTCCACCAACGCCTACAAGTGTGTAGACAATTGTTGCTGCTTGAGTTCCTTCACCGACCAGCTGTGTTACAAGATTGATGTCGCCTAGAGCAATAAGCGCCCAGTTGACAGCACCGACTCCTGCAAGCAAGTGGAATAGAGGATAAAGTCCTGAATCCTCAGAGAACAGTGTTTCTAATAGACCCATTAGAAGAGTTCACCTCCATCAGCTCCAAGAACGGGCTTTTCGCTGACAAAAAATATCTCTGATAAATAGGTTTTGAAAAAAAGATTATTATCTTCTTGAGGCATTAAAAACACCTCTGAATTCTTTTGCTGTAAATGATAAGAACGATACAACTCTCCTGAAACCAAGAAGATAGCCTGCAACGAAAAATACCGCTAAGAACAATGCCATTGTTGAACCGTATACAACGAACACAGAGTTTACCAGCTTGAATACTATTGCACTTGTTCCAGCTGTAATCATAAGATAAATGATGTTGTTAGCTGTTTCTCCTTCAACTAGGTCGAATGGTCTTTCATTCAGAAGGTAACGTAACTCACGGAATGCTACAACTGCCGTTGCTCCGAGGCTTGCCCAGTAAACGATCTGGCTTAAAGCCAGAGCTGATACAGCTCCTACAGCTCCTATTCCAAGAAGTCCTGCAATCAAAGGTAAAACCATATTAACCAGTCACCCCTGTCTTTGGAACATCTATCTGGGTTGAAATTGAATCGGAGTTTTGACAATTCAGTGTTACAAAGGTGCATTCGAAACTGATTCCTGCATTTAGTTTGTATACTCCAGCAGGCTTCTTTCCAAAGTTGAAGTCTATTGTTTGTTCCTCACCTAGAGGAAGTTTTTCAATATTCTCACTGTATCTGTCAATTACCCTTCCATCCTTCACAAGCTTTACCTCAACATCAAGGTTCTCAGCTCCTGTGAATGAAAGATCGGACGAATCAGGTTGAATGAAGCTTAAGGAAAAGGTTGTTTCCCTTGTATCGTAGTCAAATGTTCCATCCTTGATCTCAGCTCCTGAGCCTGTACCAGCCAGTATCATTGATCCTTCTATATTGAAGCTTGGTTCATTGTTCACAGGTGTGTTCTCAGATCCTCCGCTCCCTAAATCTATTACGAAGAAAGATACTCCTGAGACTAGTAATGCTAGTCCTAATAATATAAGAACATCTCTTATCGCAGTGATACAAATACACCTCCTGCTAATACAATCAAACCTGAAACTATCAAAAGTATTTGGATCATGTTGCTCGAAGGAAGATCTACAGACCCGTTTCCACCTGTCAAGTCAACTGTTCCTACACGTAAACTATTATAGTATGGATCAACTTTGTTTTCTCCGTCTACCTCATCTGCACACCCTTGCCTTGTAAGAAGATATACTGTATACTTTTGACCTCTGTCAACAGAATTTGTTGATAAGGTTGTTGTTGCCTGCTCTCCTGAGGCGAGTTGATATTCTCTGTTAACGTTTTCAGGTGTTGATCTATCACATACTGTCTGGGTGCTGGAGAATGAGAGAGGATTTGCTCCTTGGGGTCTCACCTGCATCTCAACTATATCAGAGTCAGGCATATCTGCTCCTTGGTTCTTGAATGTAACAGTTGTTGAAATAGTCCCGTCATTTAAACTAAGTCTAGGCGTCCCTACATCTGTAACATCCTGAGAATCGTATTCGTTATCTGTTATTTCTGAGCTATCCTCACTGGAATCTAAGGTGAAACTTCCACCTTCCAAGCTATTCGGAATAGGCTCAGTCCTGTCTCCACCGCATGATGAACGTGTCAAAAAGTAGACTGTGTATTGTTCACCATCTTTCAGGTCTTGACCTGCACTCAGCTTTATAGTTTCAGCATCTCCTGAATTAATCTGATATTCTTTATGGACATTATTAGGGTATTCTGGATCACATGTTCTTTGTTCACCTGAGAAGCTCAACGGAAGAGAAGTTCCCGGTCTTACCTGCATTTCAACTATATCAGGTTGTGGCATATCATCTGAGCCAAAGTTCGAGATAACAATATTCGCGGTAACAGTATTTGATTCTTGATCTACACTAAAGTAAGGAGTCGTAGAAAGCCTTTTTTCAACATTTAATTGATTTGAATTTTGCTGTTCGTCTGTCTCTCCTGAAGGTTCATCGGAGTTATCATAGATCTCAGGGTCTCTGTTGCTGTCTGGAAAAGTTGCTCGAACAATCTCAAAGTTCTCTACAGATGTTGTTGATACAACGCTTGAAGTCTCTGTATCAAATATGTATGCAACTGCCTCATACTGACCTGTCTCACTAGGCACATTGTAATCAACAGTCCAAGACCTCGGTGTTGAAGATACATATGAGTCAAAGTCTGCTACCTCGGAATCAGATTCAATAAAGGTGTTAGGGTCGCTGCAATCACCGTTGTCACATCGGTAAATCTCAATTACCTTTCTAATATTGCTTACATCGGATGCCGGAAAATTAGGTCTTACCTCAGCATCAAAGGTTATCGTGTCACTCGGACCTACAAGATTGTTTGAAGCCGTAAGTGAGAGAGAATCTGTAATCCTTTCAATAAGTGTATTCTGGGATGGCTCGCCTTGAACTATATTATCACTTGAACTTGTTACAATATCTTGACCACTTTTTTGAGCTGTTGAGGCTGTAGCCAACAATGAAAGTGTTAATACAATGGCTGTGAATTTCCCTGTATTAGTCAATCAGTTCCCACCACTCTTTTTCTTTTTTTACCTGTGTATCCGCAGTATTCACATGGTGTTTTTGGAGCGTAGGGATTATTCTTATCTTTGGTCATCTGTGGCTTTCCATGGTATTCTTCACATCTTTCACAAATATAAATTACCTTTACCATTAAACCACTATATCCACATTTCTCAAGACATTTTTTAAATCCTTTCCCTACCTTCAGCCAGGATGTGCAACAATAGGTGCTAGGAACTCCACAATAGGGCAGTCCCGAGGATTTTCATGCTTTCCCGGATTCACATACAGGAACTGGTAACGATCCAGCTTGGCTATACGCTTTCTCCATTTCTTCTTATTGCTTCTTGTCAACAAGTTAGCGGACTTCAAAACTTTCTTCCACTCGTTCTCTCCCAACGCCCTTCCATTCTGATCACATCCAAGAAAAATATGGCTTAGACGACCTAGAAAGTCGTATGCACCTGATGACTGACTGTTCGGAATCTGGCTTGGAGCCTGAGAATCCATGATCAAAGGCATGTTCATCTGCCGTCCAGCCATGTCAATGTAGTCTTGTATCTCTCGCTTCAGCAAGGAATCACTTCCAGCAGAAGCCAGTTTATGTATCTCAGCCCACATGGCAACCAAGTTCTGATCGAAACTGGATAACCCTGTAGCTCTTTCTTTCAGATTCCGCAGAAGCAATGCACTGTAGAACTCCAGTTTGTAGAGATCGCCATGCTGGTAGTTTCTCCAGCCCTTCAAACCAAGACTTACGGCTTTTCCAGCTTCGATATCATCAACAGGGTTCTTCCTATACCTATTGCTGATAATCTGTTCTGATTTTAAGGATTTGACACGGCTTTTGATACTCTTCCTAGTCTGGCTGTTAGCATCCTCAAGTGAATCAATTGTTTCGAGTAGCTCATCAAAGTCCGTGTCGTTGATATCAACCTGATTCATTATGTTGTTAATAGTTGCCTGTTGGCTTCCAGAAAGATCTCCTCCTCCAAGCAAGAACTGGAAATCAGTTTCAGATACATCCTGAAAACCGAAGCTGAAAGGCTCAACATAGTCAGGAACACGTTCATAATCATTTACCAGAAACTTTGGGACAAACAATGCCTTATCAATCGGATGTGGTTCCTCGTTCGGAGCTAGACCCATCTTCTCGATTAACTTATCGGAACATCCACTCTTATTGTCAAGGCTCTTAAAATCATTTTTCACATCGCCTCCATTATATATTATACGACCTTTGTCATTTAGACGTGCTGCAATCCCTTTACCGGCAATAGTCTTACCTGATCCAGAAGGACCGAATAAACCTATTTTGGTTGTTGGCTGAACATTTACGTATACATACCTATCTCTCAAAGTCTTGGCAACAGGGATTCCACGGCTATAGTCTGGAGAGCGATTCTTAGTTCCGCCCATGTTACTTAGTACGGAATTGTCCGAATCTGCTAGAATCTTTTTTGAGCTTTCAAGCATCTATTCATCATCCTCATTTTGAAGGTCATTTCCTCTGGTTTGGGTGCCTCCTCGCATAACACCGGGAGTAAATGTTATGTTACCCTCGGTGTTTTCAGCCGTCTTCCTCCTATTCTGTTTCTTTACTTCACTCCAATAAGAACTGTATTTGAAAGGGTTCTTATACTGGTCAGCACCGGCACGAACGGTATTTACTTCTTTGACAGCCGATTCCGAGGCTAGCACAAAAACCTGTAATGTATTAGCTGAAACCGCTCCTGTAACACAGATATATTCATCTTTTTTCTCTCCATTCCTGAAGATCGGCTTAACATTTCTATCAGCAAAGTCCCAGTTTATTTGAAGTGTTCTGTTGAATTCTCTGTCACTCCATTGTCGAATAACCTGTCTCAACTCTGATCTTGAAAGCTTTGATGATTTGTTCGATTGTTCTATGCTTGATTGTATTTGACTGAGCTTCTGTCCTTGTGCTAATCTGAATGTTGCATATCCTCCGTATAGGAGTATCATTGATGCAATTAGCTGTCCTGTTCCAACAAGGTCAGTGGATATCCATGCTATACCAACTATTATTGATAATCCAAATGTTGCTGTAAGCTGTGTTGATTTATCTATCATGCTACTAGGTAGCCGAGGATAATGTAGCCGAACAGGTAGCTAATGGTTTTGAAAGTTAGGTATCCTAGGACTACTCCTTGCAGTGACTTATCGATCTTCCAGTATCCGAAGATAATCCCTATCAAGCCGATTATATCGGTTGCTGCCAGTGCTATCCATTGTGTCTCTATCTCATATCACCTATTCTGTAATTTACTGATTCTAGGGTTTCATCCTCTTTTCTAAGATGTTTTGGGAACTTGACCTCTCCTTCGAACACTGGGTCTCGTGGCTGTCCGTGTTTTAGCAATCTTACTTTCTCAGTTTTCTCGTATATAAAGTCGTAGTTTATCTGATCTGATGGAAGTTGCTCCAGCTTCTGCTCAATGAATTTCTTCTGTTTTTGATCAGGCATTGAGGGAATCATTGGAGATCCTTTGAGATCATTCAGAAGGTGAACGAAGTAAGGCGTATCACTCAAATTGTCTGGTCTGTTTACTTCTTTCTTGTTTTCTTCCTGTTTGACAAGATTCAGAATAAATTTCATCCGTTTTTCACCGATTTCATCCGTTTCATTTCAATTTTACCCCTGATTTCAATGAAATTTCAACCCATATTTCAATATTTCATTCAATATTTCAATTTCATTTTTCAAAACTGCAATGAAATTGGCATTTTTCATTTCCCACACGCGCAGGGGATAGATTTCACATTTCATAGATGAGGGATGTACCGAGGATGATATGTTAAAAATCAAGATTATTCTCCTTCATAATCTGGTAGATTCTCCGAGACGAACAATCAAGTACTTCTGCGATCTCCTCCTTGGAGTCCATCAAGCTATATGTGTCATCCCAGTGCTTCACAAGCTCATCTTCTCGCTTGTAGTCGTTGTTCTTGAATCTTTCCTGAGCTTCAAGCATCTCATCACTCATCTCAGGTTCTTCTTCATCATCAGATTTTGAGTCGTTTTCAAAACTTTCTTCAACAGCTGAGTTACGAGCCTCTTCACGTTCTTTCTTCTTATCCGCGGTCTCATTTGCATCCCCAGATAAGTCCATTTTACCGTCCTCAGTAGCAAACTGCTCAAACCCTTCCTTGATCGCTTCTTGAGAAACCAACGCCAAGTCATCGTCATCCAACTTGTCAGCAAATGTATCCATAAACTTCCACGCATTTTTAATCTCATTTCTTGCTGCGTTCGTTGCCATCTCCAAGTCAGCAACTTGACGTGTGAAATCCTGTCTAATCTCCTGTTTGATCCGTTCAACCTTGTCCTCCATCATTTGATTAGCATATTCTTCAAACTTCTCACGGACTTCACTCGTAACAAACTCCTCTTTATAGCCCTGTGATATTGTGAACAGATTCTTCATAGCAAGGCGTGAAAGCTCTCCTTGAAGTGTCTTCCATTCGTTAATCTTCTGTAATTTATCCACAAGCTCATCTTGCTTCAACTTTAGCGGTCTTAGAGTCGGATTCATTCCTCCAGCCATAGCTGTTGACTGAAGATCATCGAAGCTTTTGGCAGATGCTTTATTCCATTCTTCCTTAATCTGTTCAAAGTCACTGTCAATACCCGGCTTATCCCCACGTATTTCATCGATTTCATCCTGTAAACCCGTGATAAAATCCTCAATATTGTCGATAGCGTTCAAAACCTCTGACATCCGTGCATCAAAGTTATCCCTCGTCCAAGATTCTTCGCTTAGGCGAGTATATTTTTGATTAAACTTCTCCTTCTTGGTTGCATCGACAGAATCAAGTATCTTAGCCATCAGTATCTATCCTTTCTTCCAAAATCTTGTAGCTCAGGGTTTCTATTGGTTCCACGTTTCTTGTAATCTTTATCCTCACTTTCCTTTTCCTTCTCTCCAAAGTTTCCAAGCCTCTCCATATCAGCATCTCCTCTAGCACGTTTCCTATCCTTCTGGACAGAGGATATCTGCTTTTCGTGTTTCTGCTCAAGTTTGTCAAAAAATGGTTGTTCGCCATACTGATCTTCCTCGATCACACAGGCTTCTCTTGGTTTCCCTGTCTTATCTGGATCAAGAGTCATGGTGTAGACAGCTTCATCAGGAAACTTTGAGTTTGTGGTAACTGGGTCAACCATTCCGAATAATGATTTAAGCCATCTTACAGGGGATTTGTTGATGTCAACTTCCTCGTAGAATTTTACCTTACATACCTTATCTGCATCAGCATTCGGATCAGGGACGATCTGTGTTCCATCTTCATTTGTATAGATTTTCTCAACAAATACTCCCTGTCTTCCTGCGTGCAGATCAACTATTTTTGTCGTTCTTTTATTTGCCATAATATTTTTTTCACTTAATACTGTTTTTCACTGTTTTACAGGAGTAACTGCTACGTGTCTTCCTGAAAGATTTTTACTTCGGATGTATGCGAAAAGAATTACTACAGTAAGTATAACCGATACGTTTCTTTGAAAAGCTAAGAAAGAGTTCTTATTCTCAAGCCTATTATTCTCATCTTTGACCTCTTGAACAATTTTATCAAACTCGTTAATTTGAGGACATTCCTCAGCAGAAGAAAAGCCCTTACAAACCTCGGCTGGAGCAGTCAAGACTCTTCTAAGCTGATCAGGCTGTCCAGAACCGTCTCTATCAAGATAATCAAGTGTTGCGTTAAAACCCTTCACACTCCAGTCTTGTTCTGGAGGATACTCAGGATTTGATATGAGTCCTTCGTAAACAATTTTTCTGTATCTATCTCCTACATGCTGGGGGGCAAGAGTAAGGTTAAGTTCTCCTGAGAACGATTCGCTTTTACTACTTTCAACAACTAATCCGTATTCACCTCTTTCGCTGAACGTCATTGAAGGGTTTTCCTCGTCTAGATCGAAGTTTTGTGGAACATCTTCTTGTGGAGTTAGAATGCCTATCGATACAGTTGAATTAGGATCTGTATGTTGGAAGTTCTCAAGTTTAACATCTAGAGTTGTATCTTCGTCAATCCTGAAAATGTTCTTACGTGCTTTTGACTGTTTATTTTCGATTACATTACCTGACGCATCCTTCGGATAGACTGTATCAAATTCGAAGTTTCCGTTAAGGATTTCTACGGCTTCAAGTCCTTTTATCTCGAACTCACCTCTTTTTTCGACAGTATTTCCAGCGGTATCGTTTACGAACAACCTGTAGTAATACTGCCCTATCTCTTCAGTTTGAATGAATGTTTTTCCATAGGTTGAATCAGATGGATTGAAGTTTACGCGGTCAAAAGATTGATTTATAGTATCTGTTCCATCTTCTCCTTCTTCAACAGTAACTTCTTTTAGAATCTCTGCTTCAACATTGTCAACTTCTTGATTATCTGATATATTTGCAGTAAAATTGACTGCCTGAGTGGACATCACATCTGGAAAGGAAACTCCCTCGACTGTTGGAGGGATTTCATCTTTGATGGTTGTTGAGAGATTTAACATCCTAGAAATGTTCCCGTTTTCCTCTGAGAAATTAAATGAGGCATTGTAGACACCTGATTCCATGCTTGATGGAAAACTGTATGAAATAGTCTGTCTTACGGTGTTTTGGGGATAGACTTCAAACCCATCAGCAAAGCTAAGGAATTTGGTTAGATTCCCTGAAGCCTCTACATTTACTGTTTTCTGGACGTTGCCTTTCTGGGTAATATTAAGTATTGTAAGCTGCCCGTCCGAATTCATAAGTATGTTTTCAGGAATTTCTCTTCTTTGAATAGACCAGTTGCTATATTCGTTTACAGTGACGTTGATAGTCTGTGAGAAGGTGTCAGAAAGGTTCGAATTATTCTGGTAGGTTAAAGTTATTTCTCCTGTCTCAGAGGGGAATCCTTCAGGAGTTTGTCCGAAAAGAGTTGAGTCCTGCTGGTTAAACTCTATATTAAGGTCTGAGTCCTGATCCTGTAGGTTGGATGTATTTTCAGTTATACTGAATTCTGCTCCTGGTGTCACATTAATTGAAGCTCCTGTAGGTATAGTCGCAGCTATCATAGCTGTAAGTAACATCAGAGAGTATTTCTTCAAATAATATCGACCTCAATCTCTCCATCTAAGTAGTCCTCTACTAGTTTTGATACAATATCTTTTTGAGTGAATATTTCATCTCTGCATTTTTCTTTAAGATCATCTTTTAGATCATCGTGAATAGAAACAGCTCCCAAAGTTTACCACTAGTAATTATTAGCAATAACAGTTTTTAATATCTTTTCCCTACAGATTTATTTACCACCAAGCCCACCCATTCCGTCAATAGAATAATCAAAGTTCTCAACAGGTCTATCATCAGAATCTCCATCATCTTTTTCTTCTTTATCCTCAATCCTGTTCATAAAGCTCTCTTCACCGTATCCAATACCCACATCCATGTCAGCATCATCAACACTTCTGCTCAACTTCACCATAGAATCCTCAAGCCTTAGATAATTTAAATCAGAGTCCAACTGAGAAAGAAACTCGTTAACAAGACATCCTTTACGAGTTACATCAAACCCTGATCCATGGGTTTTCTTTTCAACAAGGTCAGCTGATCTTAACTCCTTAACATAATTATAGGCAGTACTCTTTGAAGAACCAATGTCATCTACTATCTCACTTAAATCACAGCCATCAACCAATCCCGAAAATATAAGGATTTTATCATGTTTATCTAATGCACTAAAAACAGACACAATCTCCTGTAAATTAGTTTTATCATCCCCGTCACTCTCATTCTGAACCTGCTTAAATACGCTGTCAGCATCAACGTCCATATCGGACAACTACTTGTCGCACCAGTAAGTACGTTTCCAACAAAAAATTTTCCAAGATGTTTGAAAACCTTGGAAAGACTTAATACAGGGGAAATACAAGAAGCAACTGCGATAGGAGGGTTGAAATAAAGGATAAAAATGGTGCTAAATAGAGAAGCAAGAAGAGCAAAACGAGCAGATTTCAGCTATCTTCCAACCATGATAAAAGATAATTTCGCTATGACAGAGCCACGCCCTGTTGTGAACATGATTGTCTGCCACAGGATGCTCTACGAAAAAGCAAATTATCATCTGTCAGGGAAAAGAGTCTACAAACCTGAGGATTTCCTTGAAAGTCTTTCTGGAGACTGTCAAGATCACACCACAGCATTAGCATCTATGCTTAAATCCTGTGGACTTGAGGTAGCAATCGTCCTTGTAGGTTTTAGGGAAGATGACTGTCTGCATGTCTTGGTTGAAATCAAGAACCCTTTGAACAGCATTGATGAACTATTGAGATCGCTGAGAAGATACTACAAATACCAGTTTGACATCCATGCCGAGGAGATTGGCTACGAGTCCTTCAAAGGAGATGACTGGGTTCTGGCAGATACAGCTGGAAAAGAAGATGCTGGGTGGACAACCTACATCGGTCAGCTATCAAGCTACAAAGGTCGTGCAGTTATCGACCACGGGAACGGCAACTGGGATTGGATAAACATGAAAAAAAGAAAGAGGATATGATAATGGGAACTAAGAACAAAGCAAAACTGAATGACATTATCACCGATCTGTCAAGACAATACGGTGATATTCCAGAACAGATAGAAGAAGAAATTGAGGATACAGATTCCTTGGATCTTGATATACCTGATGACTTAGAATCCGAGACAGAGGATTTGGAGCTGGATGGTGACAACTTGTTTGACGGCGATCCATCAGAACATAACAACAGAGCAAAAGTCACGTCCTCAGATGAAGATGGAAATGATAGCCCATGGGATTCAGAATTATCTGGTTCAATCTGGTAAAAAAAAAATGTCTGCTCCACATCCCACAGGTATTGAAGACGGACCATTAAACGACCTTATTAATGCTGTTAAACAGCTTTTTAGCAGAGAAATAGCGTTTATAAGGAAGGTTAAACACAAATATTTAGAAATAAGAGATGGGGGAGCCACCGTAATAGACTACGAAGAGCTTCCAGAAGAAAGGAAACAGGACTACAGGTCAGGTGAAAAAGATGAACAGTATTCAAGAAGCTCTAGTCGTGCAGCAAAAAGATCAAGGTTTGATACATACCGTACAGATTCAGCAAACCAGATAGCGGATAGAGCATCCGATAATCCTTACATCCTCCAAGATGTCATCGATAATCCATCATTGGTTGATGCATCCAGTGATTCTGAAGCAGTAGCAAAGGTTGCATCTGAGAATCCGGGATGGGCTAAGATCAGTGATGCTGTAGAAGCATTTGATGTAGATGTTGAAGAAGCATCAACTGAAACTGAATCCAGCTCTAACATTAAAACAGGTGATGATCATACTATCGAAACCAAATCTGAGAAGTATTCGATGGAAAGCACTTCAACCGAGGGTTCAAATTCCAGTGGAGAGTCTACAAGCCTAGCCGAATCAGCTTCGGATTCTGCAAGCTTCAATGGTGATGTCTCAATAGCTGATTCAGGAGATCTTGGACCTACTGGAGCATCAGGATACGGTATTGATGTATCAGGTTCTTCAACCAGTAGCAGCGGTGTTGGAGGAAACACAGGAGGTGGAGATGTAGGAGGTGGGGAGCTTTGAGCCAGAGCTTAGAGGATATTGCAGATGAATTAGGAGTTGAAATCGATGATGTAGATGAACAACTCTACGATGATTTTGACTCAGAAACAGTTGAGATTCAAGCAAAAGAGGCTACCATAATCAAACCCTTTGAAGCAGGTAAGGGCTTGGTGAAAGACGAGACATTTAACACGATGACAGAGACAGGTGATCAAGCATCTATTACTGTGAAATACCGTCCAAGATGCCCAAGCTGTAGCCATGTTCTCGCTGAACAAGATAAACCAAACCAACTATCTGGCGAATGCACAAAATGTGGTATCCAAACATGTCATCGTAATCAGAGTATATGCGAGGGCTGTGAACAGGTATTCTGCCCTCAACATGCATCAGGACACGGTTTGAAAGATAGTTCTTACTGCGAGATGTGTGTGCGTGATGTTCGAGAGGATGTAGAATTTGAACGTGAGATGGATGAGATGGAGCAACAGTATCAAGCAAAAATACAGATGCTTGATAAAAGGCTTGAAACTGAGATAGAGAGGAAAGAGATGAAGTTGAAGAAGTTGAAGCAGGAGAAAAATCAGGAGAGGGAGGACTATCAAACCATGATCCAGCTCTTAACTAAAGTGCAGGAGCTGAACGAGATGAAAGACAGGAGTAGTTCACAAGGAAAAGATAATAAACCGTTCTCGGATACAGGAGCCTTTGACAGAGATAATTCGAACAGGAGCGATGACAGCCTAGAGAACGTAAGCGATGTTCCAGAATGGTTTGGAAGTTTCGAGAACTAGAATAGTTTACTAGATAAAAGAAGAACAAAACAGAGACTCAGAATAATGGAAGATATACCAAAATGGCTTAGAGATGAACTGGAGAACAATTCAACAAATAGCAACAATATCGAAAACCTTACGACCAGAGAGGTCGCCGAAAAAGCAATTAGAGAAGGCAGGATTAAAATAGATGATGAAAGAGCTGTCATCCGATGTCCAAACACTAGGGAGCATACCGAATGGGTGATGGATGGGACAACTTTGACTGACAATATTACGGAGCTTTATGCCTGTCCTGTCTACCCTGCACCAGATCCTGATAATCCTGGTGAAACGAAAATGGTTTGCGGAGGACCTATGGCAACCAGAAAAGATTATGAGGAAGATAATTACTCTGAATACACTGGAGGATGTAGCAGGGCAAGGAATTGCCCATACCATCCTGACAGGCTGTAAAAACCTGTTGAGACTGGAGAATCTAATATGCGGTTAAATTGTATAGGAGTTACAGAGATCGAGCCATTCACTGCTTTTTATTGGGAATGTGACTCCAATTCTGTTTTAGAGGTTTCACATCTTACTGATGGAAAATATTTTTTGCGCTGTTCAAAGAGCTATAGACTGGTTAAACAGGATGAGGAGGGACAGGAGTCTTGGGATTCGAACTTAGTGAAGATGAATGATTATCTTTCAAGCAAGTTTTCAAGTTTCTCTATCAGCGTAGACTACTGTGATACCGTTTCAACTGAAGTTGTGGACAGTAATAAAAAGAACAAGGAGCTTGTGAACAGGGCTGTCAAGTTAAAGAAGAGAGTTGCAAACCTTAGGGAAGAGAGGGAAAGACTGGGATTAGCAGTTGATAATTCACTTGACAGCTTCAAACAGGAAATGAATCAACGGTATGAAAATGTTGATCAAAGATTACAGGAATCCCAGATGCAACTTGACCAGTTGATGAACGAACTTGAAAGAAAAAAGGATATAACAAATGAATGGAGGAAAAAAGGGGTTTCAGTATCTTATCTGTTCACCTTTTCGACTGATCCAGAGATTGTGTGTAAAGAAGAATTAGATGCCAGTTTCGAGCGCCATATATCGGATGCTGTGAATTTGCATCGGAGAAAAATAAAACAGATATTGGAAGGTCCAAGATTTAAACTGAATATCAGGGAGCTTGTTGAGCCACGTATATTTAACAGGATGCAATATACAGGGTTGTTGAATCCTGAAGGGTTTGACAATATTCTTGATCAAGTATCGGAAGATGCGGTAGCTGGTGAACTGGAATATCTGCGTGAAAGTATTGCTGAACAGTATATGGCTGTTGCAGAAGATGATCTTCATTTTAATGGCAGCACCCATGAAAGAGCAAAGGCTACTCCTGCCCGTGCTGTAAACTCTCTGCTTCAAAGCCTTGAGTCGGAGAAAGTGGCTTACGCTGATGACACCCCTCAGGACGGTCCAATGATTGGGACGCTTGCTGGAACGCAACAGGTAGTCGGTTTTGACCCAGCTGAATTACCGCATTACTATGTTATGGGTGAGACAGGTAGCGGGAAGTCCTACCTGAAAAAAGTCTTGATCGAGAATGTTGCCAGTCTTGGGTATGATGTCTTGTCTATTTGTCCTAGTGATGCGGAAGGACTCGGATTGTCTTTTCAGAACCCTAACAACATTGATGGACAGGCGATGAGTGTTGACCAATATTGGCTTGGTAGTGACCATGTTCTTGATCGTCCAGAAAGTGTTGACGAGCTGTTTCACGGTGTGAATGTCTTGACTTTGAGAGGTCTGCCAGCGGATGAGAAACAGGAGTATGTGAACAAGATATTCACTCGTTTACTGGATTTGGATAGAAGCTCGAAGCCTTTGTTCGTGTTTCTGGAGGAGGCTCACAACTTTAACGATGAGAAGGCTGCTGATGCGATTCAGGATTTGGTGCGTGAGGCACGGAAGTTTGGTATTCATGTTGTGATTGTCAGCCAGAATCCTAAGGATTTCAGCCATGGACATAAACATGTTAGGGAGAACACTGTGTCTTTGTTTCTTAGGGGTGAATACACTGGGTATGCGTCTACGTTTTTGGATAAGGGTGATGTGATTACAGGATTGGATAGTGGAACAGCTGTGATTCAAAGCCCAGAATACAGCACTTTAATGGTGGATGCAAGGAATACGTTGACATTGCCGACTGCACCCAGTGATTCACAAAAGGAAGAGCTGGATAAGAGGTTTTCCAGTAGAGGTATTGAGCTGGATTCCAGCAGTGAAGACGAGGAACAACGGTTTGATGACTCAGGTGTTGATCTTTCGGAGGATGAGAGAAAGTTGTGTGATTACATCCGAGAGTTTATCTCCGAGAATGATAGTCGTCCATCAAAGTCGAAGTGTTACCGTCCAAGTGATTCACCGTTCGGATCATCGAAGACCACACGGTTGCTGGATCAATTATTGGAGAAGAATGTATTGGATGTGGAGACCGTGACACGGTACGGGAATGAAAGTCAGGTCTACAGTATGAAATGAGAATATGTAATATATGTTATCTAGACTGCCTGAACCCTTGCTCTCAGTCCTTGACCTACTGCTTCGCTGTAGGCTCCAGACTCTTGCACACTTTCCATTATATAATCTTTATCTGATTTAAAATATTCTTGAATTGTATCTGCCCGATTTGAGGAATCCCACATGACTGTAGTTGACTTAACTACCTCATCTTTTTCTGCCAAGCTTGATTTCAACAGCTCAAATTTGAGTTTTTCAGCTAGATCAGCCCTGTAAGTTGGATTACTTGTAACATCCCTAAGCATCCCTCTTAGGAAATCCTCGGCTTCATCTAAATCATATGCTCTTCTCTGCTCTCTTTTTCTTCCGTTACCATCAACGAGTATAACTGTAAATGGTTTTTCTCTTTTTACCTCTTTTTCAGAGTTGTAGCGTATATATACCTCTCTCCTATTCATCTTGACAGGCTCTTTTTCCTTATATATCATAACTATTCCTGAGCCATCTCTTTTGCGGATTTCTTCTACAGTATCTTCTTGTCTTTCTTTACGTTCAAAGTTTCGATAAGACATTTCGATTCACACTATTACTAGAATTGGTGGATATTGTTTTTATAATTAATCCAATTTCACAGCTTACCTCCTTAATATTTTGAAGTCAATACCGTTCCTATCAAAGATATAAACCAGCTGGAGAACAAGATAGAAGAACTTGGGATACAGGATTTGGAAGAGATTCAGAAATACCTGAAGATTGTAAACCGCAGTCCAAGTCAAACAAAACAAAACCTAGCCTCACAAAAGCTTCACCAGATAATACAGGAATACCAAAATTATCCTTTCAAGGAATCTTCACCAACCGTCTCAGCTCTAGATAACCAGATAATACTTGGTAATACATTGAAACAGGATATTCCATTCCAGCTCAAAGAAGAAGAACTCGTCAAACACCTTTTGACAATAGGTGCCACAGGGAAGGGTAAAACCACTTTACACCGCAACATAATCACACAGCTCAAAACACCTTACTGGATTTTCGACAGGAAAAAAGATTACAGGCACCTAGCATCCGAAGAAGAAATGCTTGTTCTACCATGGAAGAATTTGAAAATCAACCCGTTAAAACCGCCGGAAGGCGTTGATCCCAACCGCTGGGCAAACATATTCTCCATAATATTCAGCCAATGCTTCGACCTTCTCACAGGGTCAGAGGGCTTTACACAGGTTGCTGTCAACAAACTTTTCAAAAAATACAGTCTGTTTGAACAGTCAGAGCATCCTTATCCATCCCTTGAGGACTTACAAAGGATGGTTAACTCAGACAACATTCAGGTAGGTAAAGCTAGTTCAGGATATCAGGACAGAGTTTACTGGAGGCTGAAACCGATTCTAGCATCAGTCGGACAGATATTTGACTGTAGCGAAGGGTTCACAGTAGACGAACTACAGGAGAGGAACGTGGTATTTGAGATTGGGGGCTTAAATCGGAATCTTCAACGTTTTATACAGCAGATACTATATGCCAAAATATACGAATACCTTTTAGCAGATGATAGGCGGGATAAAGGCTTACAGCTTGTATTCTTCGTTGACGAGGCAAAACAACTGTTTTCAGTGTATTTGGAGATGCAGGATGCCTCAGGTATGCCTGAGGTTGATGACCTTATGGCAAGGTCACGTCAGCTTGGGCTGGCGACAATAGCAGCTGATCAGGAAGCTAAGAAATTAACCAAGTCACTGAGATCGAACACTAACACAAAGATACTGTTACCTGTCAATGATCGTGAAAACTTAGAAGCGGTTGCTGGTTCAATGTATTTGAATGAACTTCAGAAAAAGTATCTTCGGAAGTTGGATGCGGGACAGGCAATAATCCAACATGGATCAGAAGACCCTGTTCCAGTTAACCTATTGAACCATGAAACCAAGTCACAGATAAGTGATGAAATGTTGAAAGTTTATCAAGAAGAGAAATGGAGTGAAATGAAATACAGGGAGTCGGTGTCGAAGAGCTTGGATGGAAGTGATTCCAAGTCAGGGTCAAGCTCAGACCTCGGGAAATATATCTAGCTATGAACCCTAACATCTTTGTTTTCTAGGATTTCCACAACTGTCGAGAACATTGCATCAGAAGAATCCTGATTCGCATACGGAACAGCATTATCTACCCTGTTATTAATCTCTGAGTAAAACACTTGATCTCTGCCCTCAATTTTCTTGACTATCGATCTGATCTCGTCAAAGTGCCTTGCAATATACTGATGTCTGTCATTAGCCACGTCTTGTTCATCTACTGTGAATCTGTATCCGCCAGAAAACACCTTCAATGCATCAAGACCAGTATTTGTAGTTGTCTTACCCATCGGTTTGAAACCAGATTTGTCCTTGAAATAACTTCTTGCCTCAGAGACTCTATCTGACCTGATATCTTCAACCGCATTCTGGAAATTAGCTTTGATATCCTCTCTGCTTCTACTTATTCCGCCCAGAAGAACTCCTTCATCATCCTGAATAGCTACCCTGTGCTGATGTCCTTCGCTCAGGCTCGGTATTCTCACTATGTGGACGGTTTGGTTCCTGACATCCTGTGATTTAACTACTTCAAAGTCTCCATATTTACCATCCCTCATATCCTGAAGGCTGTCATATCTAATTCCCATTACTTATTCACGCTCCATCATTCTTCTTTCTTCGATTTTATGAATCTTGTCTAGTGCATCATCAGCTACACGGACAGCATGTGTCTCAAACCATTCAACAGCTAAGTCCTTCATACGTTTCAGCTCTCCTTCTTCTGCAAAGCCGACAGCACCAGTATAATCTCGTTCAAGTTCAAACTCTTCTCTTAATGTGACTGTGCTATCTCTCTGGTGTGATTGTTTATCATCGAGCAGAATCTCGGTGTCCTTACTACTTGTCTTTATTCTATATCCATAGTTGCTGCTGCCATAGTGTTCCCGAAGGATCTGTTCCGCCCAGTGGGCTACAGTCCTGTTCACTACTTCTCCAGTCCCTCCGATACCTGTTTCATTTATTTCCTTGGCAGCTCTCCTCATATCCTGCCTGTGAGTGATTTTATCTAGTTCCTCTTCCAGTTTCTTTCGTTGATCATAACTCATTTTATTCATTCACCTTCTCGAACTCTGCAACATTACCGCTTGAATGGTAGTATGTTACTTCACCGTCATAAGTACCGATATAGCTTTCAAAGATCATTTGAAGAGTCTCCATATCAATGCCTGTCTCTTTCTGGACATCTTCTATAATATAGAATACCTGCACCTCTGTCTCTCTGGCAGGGATTTTACCTCCTTTACTTGAGTCTCTCTCCCAATTGCTTGGATCATATCCAGCTTCCTGTAGAGCCTGTTCAAAGGTACCGCGGTTCTCAATCTCGGTGTGTCCGTTAACGGCGACATAATCACCGGAGCTAGCTACTCTAACTCTGTCACCTCTCAAACCATGGTCAATTCTTAACTTACTGCTTTCACTTCGAGCAAGCTCTAGATCCGAAGCATCTTCCAGCCCATCATACAACATTTCTTTAACGGTATCAGGGTGATAGCCGTTCAGATCCGCTTTCCTTAGTTCAGAAGCCTTCATATGCTCTGGAGGCTGCTGCGTACGATCACCCAAGTGATTCACATGGTATGTAGGACTGTCGCTTCTAGGATTTTCTACTTTTAGAATTTCACCAAGCTCGTTACCAGAGAATACAAAATCTCCCTGTTCATATCGTGTTCCCATTAAACTGCACTAAGAAAAAATTGGTAAACGTAATTTAAAAAGTTAATCAAAATCAGTCTCCGGTTCAATCGTGTGAACCGTGCCATCATCAGCCTCAATCTCAAACTCAATATCATCAGTCTCTAGCTCACGGACATCCCTCTCGATATCAGAGAAGTCAATTTCCACGCTATCATCCTCAATTGAACTGGACTCTGCTTGAAGCTCATTGATCTTATGCTCACGCTGACGGATAATATCATCATACTTTTCAAACAGGTCACCGACACTACAGGCAGAGATATCTGAGAAATTGTTGATATAGGTATTCCCGTTTAAGATTTCATTCTGCTTCTTCTTAATCTTAATACTTCTCATAGTAATGTATTCTTTCCAGAGAATCTTGTAAACAGACTCCCTCTGCTTCGCTGCCTTCTTATCAGACTTAGCCTCAGCTTTAGCCTCAAGCTCGTCAATCCCTTTGCTCTCATGCGCCTTCGATAAACTGGACTTATACCTACCCCAAGATCTTCTGATCTCACTTTTCATCTCCTTCAAATCTCTTCTCCTATCCTCAATATCCTGCTCCAAATCCTCATATGTAAATCTTGGCTGATCATCATCATCTGGTTCATCGGAGTCTGCATCCTCTTCATTACTGGAACTGAATCCTGTATACGATACACCTGGAACCAGTCTAATCATTGACGCAATCAATATCTGAGTCCAATGCATCAACAGATAGTTCTTAACCTTAGAGTAAAATAAACCTGACGCTTAACTTAACCAGTTGCTTAACTACAGATGATACAGGTCACTTAAGTCAACTCTTTGTAAATAAGAGATCAAACAGTGGATGAAAGAAAGAGGATTACGGAGCTTTTCAAGGCACTTGGAAACCAAGCCCGTCTCGCAGTGCTGGAAGCACTTTATAGAGATAAAGACATAACGAATATTCACAGAGAAATGGATATGAGTCGAAGTGGTTTACAAAACAATATTGAACGGCTTGTTGATGCTGACCTCCTTTACCGTCCATCGAATGATAACCGGACATACGATCTTACGATTCTAGGTGATGTTGTAGCCGAACATGTCTTTGAGATGAAGGCTTCCCGAAAGGATATAATGGATGTTTATTCTGAAATGCTGGAAGAAGAATTACGGGAAAAAAGGGATATTCTTCGTAGAATGGAAGATGCGGACGTTGATACAGGTGAACTCGAACAGAATATACAGTCACGGGCATGGGTGAAGACACGAGAAGCAGCCGAAACCACGGATGAATAACCGCTTTATTCTCAATTGCTTCCAAAAAGTCTTACCAAACATGCAGTGTTGGTATCGGTTTACCGTGTTAGGTAAGACAACAATTGAGGGGGTGTAGCCGTAACACCCCCTCTCCTTATTTCCTGAGAGTCAACAAAGGAACGGATACAGGCAGCCAACAGGACAGCCATCCAATCCAGCCCAGCACACCTACCACAACCGCTTTTGTTCTCGTTACGGATACTGTTCACGGCAACTGCACTTAGTTCTTACCCTTACGAGCAGTCTGTTTCATTAACAAAGCTATGCCGGTGCAACCTATCATTCACACTCTCAGGAAATAAGGAGTGTGTGAGTCCATCCGTCAAAACCGCTCTCATGAAGCCGAGGAAGACTGAAGAAGCCGAGGAAACCAGCAACTTTACATATTATGAAAACACTACAAAAACTCAAGCTTACAATGGGGCTTGAACCATTCTCCAGAGACGACCAAATCTTCAAAGACGAGGACGTATTAAGAGATAGCTACAGACCTGAAAACCTTCTCGAACGAGAAAAACAACTGAAAGAGTATCAAAAATCCTTGAAACCTGTGATCAAAGGCGCTCGTCCAAGAAACATTTTTCTCTATGGACAGTCAGGAGTCGGGAAAACAATTGCAACAAAACTTGTCTTAAACCGTCTACAGAAAGATGCAAAGAACTACGACAACCTGAGCATCCGTGTCATAGAAAGTAACTGCAAAAACCTAAATAACTCATACCAAACAGCTGTCAAACTTGTCAACCAGTTTCGAACTCAGGAGGACAAGATACCGGCTACAGGATATCCAGCGGATAGCGTCTACGGTTTCTTATACGAGCATATTCGACAACTTGAAGAAACACATGTTCTCTTTGTTCTTGACGAAGTGGACGGTATAGAGGATAATGACGACATATTATATGAATTGCCGAGAGCTAACGACAACGAGAATGTTTCAATTAAGGATACTAAAGTCGGTGTAATCGGCATAAGCAACAAGTTCACGTTTAGAGATAATCTTTCAGCCCGTGTCAAAGATTCACTTTGCGATGAAGAAATACATTTCACACCATACGATGCCAACCAGCTAGGAAGTATCTTGAAGCAGAGAGCTGAAAAGGCATTTATCGAGAATGTAATTGAAAGTGGGGTTATACAGTTGGCAGCTGCAATGGCTGGACAGGAATCAGGATCTGCTCGTCAAGCATTGAAAATCCTGTTCACAGCTGGGGATTTAGCTAGGAGTCAGGACGATCAAAAAGTAAAGGAAGAGCATGTCCGTGATGCTGAACCATTAGTGAAAGAATCTCAGATTAAAAATGAGCTTCAATCGATACCGACTCAAAGCCATTTGACACTTTATAGTCTATTATTGTTGGAGAAGCAGGGAAATCTTCCTGCTAAAAGCTCAAAGATATATGATTGTTATAAGATAGCAGCTGAAAGAATTGGCTCAGATGTTAAGACTAATAGAACTGTCAGAAACCGTCTATCGCAGTTGAAGTTGAAAGGTTTTCTTACAGTTGAGGAAAGGAACAGAGGATCTCGTGGAGGAAGCTACTTTCTTTACAGTTTTGGAGATGTTCGACCCAACATGGTTGAGTCAGTGCTTCAGGACGTGGATAGACTGGAGGAACTGTTCCAAGACTAGATTCTTATGGAGATGATAGATATGAGTTAGTTTTAAATTGGTTTCTTTTTAATGATGAATTCATGACCTTATACGCAGTTTATGTTGAGGAACAGGAAAAGGGTAATCAGGTTTTAACGAACATTGGAGAGGTTGAGGCAGGCAGTGCTTCTGAGGCTGTGAGTAAAGCCCCATGGGCTATTCCGGGCAGAGAGCATGTTGTGATTCCAGTGAACCACCAGCATGTCGTAAGAGCTTAAATTTTAAGTTAACTATTATACTCTTCTTCAACATATTCTTCAAAACATTCATGTTCAAGCGCTGATTTAATTAAACCCTCAAGAAAGTGCTTGTGCTTCTCCACCTGTTCTCTGTCATCTAGTTCACGCCTGGCATTTAACTTATTGAAACGGTCATCAAGCCTCTCCTGTAAACTTTCAGAAAGATAGACAGGGTATTGGCTTCTAGATCGAGTTGAGTTATCAGATGATTTCGAAGATTCCTCAGAGCCTTGAGCTACTTCAGTAGAGTTCTGAGTTCCATCAGAACCTTTTTCAGCATCATCAAACCTGTCCATCAAATCGTCACTCATAGATTAGCCTCCACATGTTCTGCCAACAGAGTATAGCTGTCACGGACATCATTCATAGGATCCTTATCCCAAGGATATCCTGCATCCTCTGGATCATAAGCAAAAACCGATGTATTATACTTTATAGAGTGTTCAATCACTGCACGATCCGAGACCTCAAACACGTTTTCTTCTCCGAACACTTCATAAAACCATTCACATACTTGTATAGAGACACTTTCACGGGAAGGCACCTCGTTTAATACAGCGCCAATACTTGAGATATCAATTCCAAACTTCTGCTCCAATGTCTGTATCTCCTGCCTAAGAAGCCAGATGCTGTTCTGACTTATCTCGTTAGTGTGGCTTGGAAAAACAACGTTTTTGGCAGCAAGAAGAGAACCATCGGACAAAGGACCAAGATTCGGAGGTGAGTCAATCAAAACGTAGTCATAGTCATGTTTCAATCTATCTAAAGCGGTTTTCAATGACATGTGTCCACCTGCCTCAGTATACAAAGCCTTCTCCAAGTTGAAGTTCCGAATCTGAGAAGGAATTAAATCAAATTCGCTGTGTCGGACTACAAGTTGATGAAGCTGATCTAATTCGAGGCTTCCTTGATCTGAGAGAACATCGTAAAGTGATTTATCGGAGTCACGGTATATCTCATTGAATCCTAGTTTAACTGTCAGCCCTCCCTGTGGATCGGCATCGACAGCAAGGACTTTGAAACCTTCATCAGCCAAGGCTCCGGCAAGATTCATCGTAGTAGTGGACTTCCCGACACCTCCTTTCTGCATTGCAATTGCCAGTCTGTGTCCCATATATATTAAGTATGTCGTGTGTGTCCAAAAAACTACGTAAGACATGTGTATGACATAATATATGGGTTAGACGTGGTATCCGTATAGGACATGACAGAGGTATACTACGTGATATACGTTGATATTTAGATTTATAGAAAAAAATGAGGGGATTTTACTTGAACTCGTCTTCTAGACGTTGTTCAACTCTTTTTAATGCTATTTGTTCATCCTTTTTAGGCATGTTGTCTTTCTCGAACATAGCATCTATCAGAGGGGTCATCATTTCATAGATTTCTTTGGCAAAAACCTCCTTTTCACTTTGAGTTTCGTTTCCACGGATTTTTCCAAGAAGCGCGATCTCGACTATAGAATTCTCATCTATAGCAAGTTCCGTTCTTACTTCAGCAGGGATTGTAATTCTGCCCTTAGAGTCAACGGGGACGGTAAGAACATCTTTAGGTTCTAAATTCATTAAATATCACCTCCTTTTGCTGCTGGTCGCTGGTTTTTAGGGGAGAATATGGCTCCCCGTTCAATGTAAACATTTGAAAGGGGAGATTGGGAGAATCTCAAAGAACTTCATCTTTCAGTCTAGGATATCTTTCTCTAATATATCCTTTGAGAATATCGATGTCTTCAGATTTTGTTTTATGGACTAAGATTTTCTCGATTTTTCCTTGCTTATCCTTAACCGTGTAGTCTTTGACAGATTCCTTAGCTAGATTTCTGGCTTCTGCTTCTTTGTCGGCTTCAACTTCAAATGTCAGATCCAAGTCTATGCTAAATTTACTCATTCACTGTTCACCTCCGTTATTGACGCATAGATCTTTTAGATCTTCAAGAAGATCTTGGGCTTCTAAAGCCTTTTGTGAAGGCTCTCTGTTGAATCTACTGCCACAATCAATTTGGTTTATTAACTCCCCTAGCTTGATGAATTTCTTGATTCTCTTTACTTTCAGATTTTCTTCACGCTGTTGTTGCGCGTTTTGGTGAGATGTTGTGTTGGTTGGTTCTTGTTGCAAGGTTGACACCTTCTAACCAATAATGGGTGGGAGACATTTAAATAACCCACCCACTTTCAGGCTTATGTTCACACATCTTACCAAAAACTCATTAGTCCACAACTCAGATAAGTTAGGTAAGAATGGTTTCCAAACCACCAAACCCACCTCAAACACTACCAAAATATATCAGAGAAGGACTTCCAAAACAGGATAAAAAAACACTGCAACAAGCAAAAAAATACATCAACTCATTAATCAAATATCGAGAAAATCTCTCCAAAGAAGAAATACAGGCAGATGACGGAGAAAAAATCAAAGAAATAGAAGAAAAAGGTTCAAGGACAAAAGTAGTAAAAAAAGTGCCGTGCGGAAAAGATAACTGCTCCACATGTCCACACGGACCATACATCTACATGGTGCATCGAGAAGAAGGCTCTCTAGTATGGGACTATGAAGGACCTGTAAACTAGAATATCAGCAAACCATCTCTCCAATTTTCCATATAGCATCATACGGTTTAAATCTACTTCTACCCATCCTTGGAAACACGATCTTCCTTGAACAAGATTTTCAAACCCTGCTCACCGTTTCCATCAATCTTTTCGATCTCAATATAAGGTGTATCATCTCCATAATCAAATTCCATCAGCAGGCTATGAGGTATACTCACCAATCCAGCATACTTATCGCCACTATAACCTCCGGTGTTCTTCGTAATCTTTGATCTGATGCTATACCCATTTCTTTTAATCCTTTCACTGATTGTTCCCTTATCAGCGTAACCGAATTTTTCAGCTATTTCACTTAGACTTAACCCATCTTCAACATCAGATAAAATCTGCTCAATAGAGGCTTTCTGTTTAGTCACTATTCAGTTCACCTTCAAATCCGATGCCCACGAGCCGATACCAATAATAACCAAACATATTTGAATAATATACATTGTCACCAGGCTCACGAGGATTTTCTGTGTATCCACTCACTACTGATCAACTCCTTCTGCTTTCTTTTCAGCAATCACTTTCTTGATAGACTGTTTCCTGTGAAAAATGCTCCTTTTTTCAGCCATTATTTCTCTTTCCACAGGTCGTAAGAGTAATTCAATGGAGCTGAGATAGCCCTCTATATCTCCATTTGAGATAACTTGGTCATCTCTCATCTCGTCCAAAAGCTGTTTCACATGGGTTTTCTTTTTCCGATACTCTTCGATCTCTTCTTTATCAGAATTAAGATCATCTAGTTTGGTTTCCAGTTCCTCGACAGGTAAATCAGAAAGTGTCATTGCTGAACACCTTCTCTTTTTACAGATTTTACCTGATTGAGTTCGGAAGCTATATGATCGAAGCTATGCTGGTAGCCACATTCAGCGCATTCATAGAAGAGCCACCATGCCTTTCCTTGGGCATCCTCTAAGCCTTCAGAATGCTCATATCCAAGGAATACAGTCATCGTTCTTGTAGAATCCTCGGAATGAAGGCATTGCCCCTGACATTCAATCTCACTTCCCCTGAAATCCTCGATGAACTTTGCAACATTTCCTCCCATACGGACTGTCATTGTCTTCCGTATATTAGATTCCTTAGAAGTGGTGAAATGGGCTTGAGTTCCATGATTACTGCCTCCGCAGCTACACGTGCAGGCTGATTCAGGTGTCTTCGCCTGCTTGCAGTCAACAGGACATGTCATTCCTGATCACTCCTTTTCTCTACTTTAGCTGCTATGTTGTGTTGAGGAATCTTAATCGGATTGTTATCATCCTGAAGATAAACTTCGACAGGATTACCATTCATTATCCTGTCAACTATCTTGTCGTTTACGCTGAAAGTCTTCTCCTTCACTGCTCCAACTTTTAGAGAATTCTTAAGATAAATCTGTTTGAGCTGCATTTTCACAGTCACCAATCATTCACCTTCGGCAACTTCTTCAGCTGGGAACTGTGTCTGCAAGTTTTTGTTCCAAGTTTTCAAGAACCCCTGTGTATCAATCCCTTCCTCATCCCTATCGTAAACACCGGGATCCTGACGGAACTCGATAGGAGTCCAGTCCTCAGGATCAGAGACATCAAAACGGACTTCTGGATCACTCATCCTGTCCATTCTCTGCGTGTAATGTTGTTCTACAGAAACTACGTTTTCGTATACTTTCTCAATGGTCAAATCATGGTAGATGTCTGACTCATAGCTGTAGTTTTCATTAATATCCATTTCTTCAACGGATGTGCCTTCTTCTGCAAGAATATCCTTAATTGCTTTCACACTGATTCACCGCAGAAAGATTATTCAAATCGGATGAAACCGAGTTCTCTACTTGCTTTTGAAATAATGGCTTCTTCTTTGACAAAATCGTCTTTTTGTTGTAGTTGGTCGTTGGTTGCGTTAATTCGTTTCATTTTGTGTATCAAACAAAGGACACTAAACCTTTATATATGTTTTGTCGAGGCATCATAATCATCAGTTTTCACATCGTCATCCTTTGAGATTCTTTGATGCATCAGAGTCCTTCGTTCATCTAAATATGAAACATATTCCCATCTATCAGGAGTTTTAAATTGTGATGCCACCTCTTCGCAGCTGTGTATACCTGAAAGCAGAACATCCCATATTTCTCTACAAACCACCAATGGGGATCTCGGTTTTTCAACCTCTTTGAAAAAGTAATCATGCCAATTTTTAGGGATTTGTTTAATATAAATGCTATACTGCTCTGTGATATACTCCGGTAGTTCGTCACTCTCTTCATGATTATTTGAAGTTGGCATTATACCTCTATCAAATTTTTACTAAGCCCTATTTAAATCTCTAATTAACGTCTTACCAAACGAAAGACCGCAACACAGCCCTGTAGTGTTTGGTAAGATTTAAGGAGACGCAGCTCTTACACGTAAGTGAAGGCAGACCGAGCATCAACAATCTGCGACAAAAGCTGGAACGGTGCTAAGGACACCGCTTCAGTCCAGCTCCGGTTGCCTTCCAAAGACCCTAGCAACCATGTCAAAGACAAGGTCGACAGGAGTTAAATCCCTGCATGATCGAACCGGACTCGACAAACGAACTATCCGTGCATTGACAGAATATATGTCTGTCCTTCACGACACCAAAGAGACCTCAAGCCCCAACGAGTTCTTTGTTGTCGGACAGAACGGAAGCAGCTACATCGTCAACGGGAAAACCAAGGAATGTAGCTGTCCAGACTACCAGCAGAATCTTCCACGGAACGGAAGAAGACACTGCAAGCACATTGATCGGATGCGTTTTGCTGCTGGTGAGAAACCTGTTCCCAGTAGCATTCCAGAGGACAAGATAGATGAACAAATCGGCATCCACTTAGAGAATGCCGAGGTGAAAAGAGAATAAGTAAACATGAGTTTTTGAAGATCTGGATGTATCATTCTTCAGGCTGCTATCCACAAACTTTTTTTTAATTAAATTTAGGTCGTCTAGACCATTCCTATAATAATATGTGCCATCGATCTCGTCCACCATCACCCCTGATACCAGTCCCTATCATACATCTGCAACCCATTGTCCAAGTCGAACATTAAATCAGAGCTATCACCACTGTCACGCATCCACGGCTCTTTAGGAGAACCAACACTGGACAGATAAACTTCACCATCATACAAAAACTCGACCTCGGTATGCCCATACTCAAAAACCATTCTCCAAGGAATCCCTTCATGCTCCAAAACACTTCCAGAAAGAATAGCATGATCCTCACAGTCTCCGACACCCTCACTCAAATAGGTTTCAACAGACTTGAAATCCTCCAGATCCTTTTCATAATCTAAGTCAGGGAGTTCAATTCTATCTGGAAAACTACTTTTCTCTGCAATCCGTTCCACCTCAGGATGATCAGGCATAAAATAATCACCGGGATTCCTCAAAAAACTTTGATACTCATTCAAATACTGAAAACTCTTTCCAGCAAACAATCCACCAGCAATAACTCCCAGAACCTGTCTACGAGAAACATCAGAATCTGGTTCAGAACTTGAATCTATTCCACATCACCAGCAATCAACAAAACTTATAGATTTCAAATCTTAAAATTCTATTCCAAACAGAGGGGGGATAGTAGTCCAGCCTTTATCCATATTCAAACCAATGGACAAAACAAGTATAGATCAAAAACATCGTAAAATCAAAAGAGTCATCCACTACAAATCCATTCTCTGTGCATCATAAAGCTCACTTAACTCACGCTCCAAATCAAGTTTTCGTGTCATCCACGCCTCAGAATCCTTCCAGACTCCTTCACGCAGATTACGGCGCTCCCTATACAAACTCCCAAGAACATCTCTAACATCATCTTCCTCAGAAGAAGAAGCACGGTTCAAACGATCCCTTTGCCTTTTTATCTCCTCATCAATCTCCTCAAGAACAGAATCATATATATCAAAACGCTCCTCAATTACAGAATTAACCTCTTCGATAAGATTTTCAACACGATTCTTCTCAGATTCAATGCCTTCAGCCAGAAAATCATCTGTCATATTTTAAATAAGGAGACAAAAAACAAAAAATAAAGGTAGGTTTTGTGGTTATCCAATGATGAAAGAATACTTAGGCACTTAACGTATCCTTCTGATCATCTAAAGCATCGGATTCATCATCGAATAAGATATCCTCATCCGAATCCTCAGAACTTGATTGTTCATCAGATTCATCAGAAACTGCATCCTCTTCAACCGCTCCAGAGAACTCTCTATCAGATTCATAGTCATGACCCTCAACAGGATCAATATCCTCTACAAGCGACCCACCATCGCCTTCAGGATTCACAGCCAGGATCTTAAACTCATGTCCACGGAGCTGTGCATCAATGCATTCAGCTAACAGGTCATGCTCATTGTCAGTGGTTGCGTCAAATCCTCCTTCCTTCTCAGTTAGGAATCCATCAGGAACTTCTCCATCAAACCATTCAAGAGTTTGAAGTCTACTTGATATCTCAATTTGAAGAGCCTTCAAAAGACCGCATCGGTCAAACAGAGATCCAAGATCACTGTCAGAGACTTGAGAATCCTCTTTCAATCCCTCGCTATAAGTTGTCGCCTTAGCTGTCAGGAAGCGTCCTACTTCAACTCGCTCCCCCTCATAATCGACTTCAAATATAAGTGCAAGTCTTCTATCCTCATCTTTAACATAGGCGTTAGCTTCTTTGAACTCTGCTCTGTAAAAGTCTTTAGGTAATTCCACAGATTTTGATTGGTTTCTATTTTGGTCGGAATCTTTACTAGTAAATCCCATGAGGTACACTCCTCAAATGAAGATTACCGAATATTTTTTATAAAACTATTGTTAATTTACATTTATGGCTTCAAAGCTTGAAAGAACGACAAAAGAACTTGCTACAAAACTAAAAAAGGAGAAAAACCTGTCAAAACAAGAGATAAGAAACGGAGTAAAAGATACACGGGAGAAATATCATCCGCTTCTAACATCGAATAAAACAGGTTTGATTGTGTTTGCCAGAGAAGAGCATGGATTAAAACTGGTAAACACCGAGCCACCGAAGATTGACATTGAAAATATTGTGGAAGGGATTGTAGACGGTGATCTGGAAGCAAAGGTTGAGAATGTAGACAAGTTCAGCTATCATAAAGATGGTGAAGATCGCAGGGGATGTGAAGTTTTATTGAAAGATAATACAGGGGTGATCTCAATGATGGCTTGGCAGGATGATGTCGAAGATATTGACAGGAGTATTCAAGGAGAAAAGATCAGAGTTGAGGGATTTAGATCGTCCAGATATGAAGGTGATGTACAACTAACTTTCAGTGAGAAAACCGAGATTGAAATAATTGCTTGAAACAGTGAAGTATGCATGCGATATAGCATTGAGAATTTTAGGACGGAATTACCTAGAATTGATGAGATTCAATCTTATTTAGACAAAAATTTTAATATTTCTGCCAGATGATCAAATCATTTTTGTCATAGTTTGATAATCACAGATCTGGATTCAAAACCATGCTCTACTTATAACTGTCACTACTTGTAGCTAACAAGGTTTATATATAAGGGATCAAAGGGATCAAAGGGATACGATTTATGTTTATACAAAACCACTCTATGTACCGTGCGTTTCGACCAAAAACCAAAAAATAGACGCACACATCCGCACGCACGAAGATAGGGGGTTATCCCTTTTATCCCATTTTACCCGCACACACACAAAGTTGTTTTTTTGCCATAGGCAAATGACATCCCTTCTATCCCTTTCATCCCCAGTATATATATGATGTGAGGCTGTGGTAACAACTTTTTCTGAAAGTATTTCAATCTTTTCTATGAAGAATGGAAGTTTCTGATGCTTTGACGGAATTAGTTGCCTTGATTGAACATTAGATATATAAAGATTGCTGAGAAAATAGTATTATGGGGAGAGAATACTTCTTTTCCTGAATGCCATCCGCACAACGGTGGAATGAGGAACGACCAATTTAGGGTGTTATCATTGAGCAACAGCAACAATGAATCGACATCTCGATTGGAATCAAAACCTGAGGGTAAGAACATCCACGAATATGTAGGTGAGAAAGTAGTAGCCTACATGGGAGAGTTCCCAAGATCAGAAGGTTCCCCAACAGGTGTATCAGTCTCTGGGAGACTTGAGTTCAACAGCAGAAGACAGCAGTTCAGAGTGCTTGTTGAAAAAGGGAACTATGCTTACTTTGATCCAGAGGATGTAGTTAGGATAGCATCTGGAGAAGAGCATATATTCAAGGATGGATCTCAGGCAATGATTCACATTGAGAAAAGCCAGAGTCCTGAACTATCCAGATAATGGAGATTAGCTCAGAGACAAAGGCGTTATCCCATTTCAATAGGACTGACCTCTGTCTCCGAGTGAGATATGATAGACAAGTTGACATGTCAGTTCTAATTTTTTATATCTTATGTATTGCTTAATATAGAGAGTTCGGGAATATTCCAAAAGCAAGGTAGAAAAGCTACTGAGTGGATGAGAATAAATCCAAAGCCTCAGTAACTGCTTCCTCTTCTCAGTTTTCCGGTGCTGCTCTCAATCAACAAACCGTTATTTCTCAGACTATCAATCAATTTCTCCAGTTCATCCAGTTTACTTGGATTCCTAACTCTCCTTCCGAAATATTTCTTCAAGTCACCATAAGGTATCTCACTGTTCTCATAGCTGCTTTCATTTTGCTTGAAAAGATCGAGGATACCTCTCTCCTTCAGACTGTAATCCCCTTTAATCTTCAGATCATCTTCCTCAATGAAGACATCATTAGAACCAGTTTCCTTGCCTTCATCAGACTGATTTTCTTTACCTGTGTCATTTGATCGGTCAACGTCATCGCTGCCGGATTCGGTTGCAGAACTACCTTGATTATCCATCGACTCCGCGACTTCACTCTCTGCTATTTCAAGTTCCTCGAATCTTTCGAAATTCTCAGGTTTGCTGATTGAAACCATCGGAGTATTACTTATATTCCTAATCTTGATTCCGTATCGTTGTTCAATGTCAAATGAAATCTTGTTCATATTTGATTTTATCTGGGATGAAAGCTTGTTCCATTTCCAATACATGCTGTCATCGTCAATCTCAGTTAAATCCATCTTGATATCCTGCCAGCTCTCCTTTAAAGCGGTGAAAGGCTGGTATTCAGCTCTAGAATGCTCAAGATCATTTTCCGACCAATGTTGAATAATTGTCTTAACTAGAAGCTTTGAATATAGAGGATCTTCACTTTCAAGAACACTCTCTGCCTGCGCTCTTGAAGCTTTTTCATCTGTAACCTTTGTCATGTTCTTCAGGCTTTGAATATTTATCTGCTTTACATCATCAAAAGCGTCATCAGCCTCCTCTCTTATCTTTTCTAATTCGAAGTTATCGTTCAGAACATCTCCAATATTCAGATAAACTGCTTTTCTTAATGCTTGCCCCCTAGCATGTCTATAACTGTATATATGACTTCTCCAAAACTTGAGGACAGGACTTGATTTTATCTCGGTAGTTGCTATTTCGTTTATCCTGTTCTTGTAGTCCTCAGGATAATCCTGTTCAAGCCAGTCACTAAGCTTTCTTTCGATTTCAGTGTATTTTGGTCGGATAGAATCAATCAGCCATTGAACAAAGGTCTCCAGTTTTCTCTTCTCCTGCCGAGACATATTCTTGCTATCCTCTAATTCTTCTGCCCTATCCATTTCTTGATCAAAAAGAATTACACCGAAACGTGAACCCATTGCCTCAATGTTAAATCCAAGGAATGAGATGAGTTCTTCAAACTTGGAAATCAGCTCCAAACTTGTACTAGAATCCTGATATGATGATATACCAATATCGTCTCCGTTGTTCGGACTGTTGAATGCATTATCGCTTTCCTTAGGGTTTGCCATGTAGTTGATTGCTCCGTAGAACCGTGTCATAATCCGTCTTCCAGCTTTAGATTGCTCAAACTTTCCGGTCTCCATAACTGAAAGAAGTTGGTCGTTCAGCTGTTGACTGGATGCTCCGAAGTTGAACTCATCGATAAATACGGAATCCTTCAGCCCATCTAATACTCCTTCTTGCTTTCCATCTGTATCCGCGTAGCCTACCAGTCCTGCTATAGTTGCATCATCAATTTTCCGTCCGATACGCTCTGAGGTCGTAGACTTTCCGACTTTTGTATTCGTCCACATCTGTGTGTGAGGCTGGTATTTTGCAACTTGCTCAGGATCAACCTGTGTTTTATCGTGTTGAATTATCTGTGGAAACATAACCGACCTCAATTTTGTATCGGTGTGGTATCCGCTGATCTGATAATTCTTCAAAGCGTTAAGTATCTCATCGTTAGATAGTTCAGAGATTTTCTCCCTACTTTCAATACTTAGTTTTTCAGATAGCTCAAGGTATTCATCTTGCTCGGATCTCAACCATTCTTTGTAACTTTTGTTAAAATCTTCGTTATTACTATCTACCCTCCTGTATTCCTTTTGAAAGTAGTTACTTCCAAAGTATTGATCCTGCATCAGATCAGGTTTTTTTACAGGTAACAGGTTTTTTCCAAGCCTTATGTTTTTGTGAGGCTTTGTCACAAGTTTGAATGTATCCTGATTTTCTCCTTCAGCGAACTGGATTTCATATACTTTGAATGATGGCTCGGTGTCTATAACTCCTTCTACCCCCTTACTCATCTTAACATCTGTAGCAAGTAACCGGTTGACGATAATCGGGATGCTTGGATTTATATCGAGTTCTTCACTGCCTATATCTAATCGTGATGTTACTTTGTTATCGTCATCTTCACTTTCTCCATCCTGCTCTGCTTCTGAGCTTTCTTTAATCATGTCTTTGGCTGTTGGCTTCCTCTCTTTTTTCTCCTTTTCTTCTTTTTCTTCAAGCCATGTATTGAATGAAGATCTGTTGTCGCGTTTGCTTCCAGGCATTTCTTTGAAAACCTGTGTTCTCTGTGACTCGCTCCAAGGTCTGATTGCTCTCCATAGTTTTCTTTTTTTGCTTGCAATTGTTCTACGGCTAGCATCTTCTATTTCTTCGAAGATTAAGTCAAAATAATAGTCAGCGTTTTCAAGAAGATTATCTATTTCGTAGCTATTTTCACATGTCCAGTCATCCAGATCGCCTTCATCAAGTTTGACTAACTGCGCTTCAACTCCGTTTTCAGCTAGCTCCTGACCTGTTTTTTTTGCTCCCTTCCAACCTTCATTATCAGCATCCATTATAATATATATGTTTTCAAAGCCTCTAACACGGTCAACTACTTTTTGAATATCTTCATCGCTGTATTGTGTTGTTACTGGGCTTGAAACATTGTATCCTGCTGCGTGAGCTGAGATAGCGTCCGTGACTCCTTCTGTAATTATTACGGTATTGCTGTCCTTACTGTCTTGATGCCATTCATATACAATATGTTTGTTCAGTGTTTTGTTTTCACTGAGTTTCTTGTATTTTGCATTGCTGTTGGACAGAATCTGCTGGTATTTTTCAGGTCCTTTGTAGTCATGCGGTTTTCTACCTATCATATACCAGACCTGTTCTCCTCTACTGTAAGGAAAAACTATTCTCCTATACATCTGGCATACAAGATCTCCTTCATGTTTGTAAAAAAGCCCTGAATCAATCAAAGATTCTTCATCAAACTTGTTTTTCAGAGCATCGATGACATCTCTGGACATAAATCCGATCTGTGTCTCTTCCATAGTCTGGTCATCGAAGTTCCTATCCTGTTTAATAAACTCGTATAGTTCTTCATGTTTGTTTTTCAGTGACCCGTGCATCATCTCCGAGGCTCTGTTCAGGACTTCACGAACTTTTTTTCTTTTTTCGATGGTTTCTTCATCCATTCCATCGAAGTTCTTGTCAGGAAATTTATCCTGAAGCCATTCTTTAGCTCTTTCTACACTGTTTATCTGTTTAACATGCATTAAGAGGCTTATAGGTCCTCCTCCTGATCTACCTCCGTCATGATAGCAGACGAAATCATCTGTGTATACGCAAAGGTCTGGACTGTCTGTATCGTGGACAGGACAGTAGAATTCTCTGTAGTTTCCTTTATTTTTACCGTTTTTGAGACGAGTTTCTGATACGATGTCTTGGATTGTTACGTCATTGTTAGAAGCCATAGATGGTTGCTACCTCTTGTTCGTTGAATCTTATCTGGAATTGATTGGAATCTGTTCTAAGGAATAGTCCTAGTCCTAGTTTCCAAAGAGTTCTTTCAAGTTGAGCTAAGTTTACGTATCCCTGTTGGAAGTCTTTGAAATCAACTTCTTCTTTCAGAAGTTTTGGAGTTGTAATTGCTACATGTCTGTCCCCGTATTTGTCAAGGTCTTTCAGCTGAACTGAGTCCTCAATGTAGTTGTATTTGAGTAACTGCATAAGGTTGTGTTGAATCTGTTTAAGAGCTGATTTACCTTTCCCGTTCTTCCGATATTTTCTTCCTAGCTTACATTCTATGTAGAAAGGGTTGGATAAATCTCTCCATTTCAGGTTCAGCTGTCTTTCTTGGTATACTGATATATCTGGAATCCGTTTTCTCCCCTGTTTTGTATTATGTTCTGCATGTATCTGTGTATTTTGTTCATCTGCATGCAGTGTGGAAGTGTCCAGATTTATTGTTAATTGTTTGGAGAATATTGTTTCGTGACTGAACCTGTGGTTGAGCTTCAAAGCCATTTTTTACTCCCTTTTTTGGCTCTCTTGGTTTGGATTCCAGCTTGAGATGTATCTTTCTCCCTTGCTGTTTTTTTCTGCTTGGCATTTAGCTTCTGCTATATTGTTGTTTCCTTCTTCTTTCAGATGTTCTAAGCCAAGGAATTTTACTCTATCACTAGGTATTTTGAGGTATATTGATCCTCCTATTTTTTGGAAGTTAGTTGGTTGCGGTTGTTGTTTTCTTGTCATATCTGATTAACTAATCTTTGTTAACATTAGTTTATATATCTTTTTGGAAGACTCCTAATTCAATAATATTGTTTATCTTCAGGTCGTAACAAGCAAAATAGAAAGATATAAAAATTCTATTCTACAGATATCATACTGTGTTTGAATGGTAAGTATCTCTGTTAACGAAATCAAGAATATGTAGTCATCAGAGAGAAAAGCAAAGGTTGTCATCTGTTAGAAAAAAGAAAGGAGAGATATGTGGTGGGATTTTCCGAGAATTTGGATACGGGGGATCCTCAAATCTCACCTGTATCTCTCTAACACCTTCTTGTATAACAACTAATTAAAACGTAATAATCATAATATTTAAAAAAGGCTTCAACACATAGTTTTGTTATATGAGTTGCACCGCCTTTTTTTCATCCGAATCCGACAAGAGTGCAGAAGTGAGCGGGGGAGACCCTGACACGATTAAGGCTCTATCGGAGTTATGGTATGCTAAGTTTCGGCAACGCCTCACGGGAAGTAATGAGTACCGAGAGGAATCTAATCAAAACCCACATTTCTACCAACGCCCCGCTTTGCGGTCAGGCGTTTAAACGGAGGTGAATTTATAAATATGGATTTAATGAGTGATAGAGGACTTCTGCTTGTTGCGGTAACTGGACTTGCTGTTGCACTAGTAGGAACAACAGTAGGAATACCAGGACTCAACTTGAATACAACAGAAGAACCTGCTCAATCACCGGGTGAGGAAAGAGATTTCAACACATTTAAGGAAACAGTTGGAATTGAATTCCCAGCTCAGACAGCTTCTGAGACGTTTGTTTTAATACCCACGGATGTAGACCCAGAAAACTTTGGGGAATCAGATGTAACATCTGTCGGTGCTGACAGCGATCAGAACGATGATACTGAGCTTTTCGGAAGTAACGAAGTAACTGAAGGCGAGGATTACTACGTATACAATGCTGGCGACACAAAGATGACAGCAAACATTCCAAACAGTGGCGACTTCAAACTTGCTGTTATTGGAAGCGGAGTAGTCAACGAATTCAGAGATGTTACAATTCCTGAAAAAGTTCAGGCATTGAGAATTGAGCAAGGAACTCCTGTAACTCTAGCAGACGATGAAGAGGCAACAGCTTACGCAGCTGACGCTGAAATCACAAATACGGATGTTAGAGTTGAGGATGGTGATTCGACAATTGCACTTTCAGGCGATTTCTCATCGAACAACGATGCTGATGTAGATGGAAGTGTAACTCTCGTAGATGAATACGAAGTTGCTCAAGAGAGAGCAGTTTCACTAGGAGAGATAGCTGTTTCAGGTGTCAACGACAGCGTAGATGAGATTACGGCTACAGTAGTTGTTGACGGACAGCAGGTTGAATCAGTTTCTGATTCTGACTTCAGTGACGGTGAAGGACTTGATGAAGGAGTTGAATTTGGTCAAGTTGTTTCATCAGACAACTTTGAAGTTAGAACACAGGTAGAGTTTGACGACAACGCAATTTCCACAGCTACAGATCTAGCAACAATCGAATTGGATGATACAGATGAGGACGGTGTATCAGCTGACGGTAGCTACGGTATCACAGCAGTCGCAACCACGCTTACAGGATACTAATTTAGTTTAGTAGCCTTAGAGAGTGGAGACTTGACTGGGCTTAACCCGGTCATATACCTCATTTTTTCTTTCTTATCTAAATCAAAGTTCAATACACATTGAGAAATCAGCATAGATTTAAAAAAAAGGTTGAGCAATTACTTATTGATGGCTTACGATTCCTCTGGTTTACTGAACAATAAGAACGGTCCAGTTCCAGATGGATTTATCATTTCATCTATAATACTGATTATACTTCTTATTGCTGATCTCGGTTTCACAGGATTCAGAAATGATAGCTTGGGATTGATTGTCACAGCATTTCTATTTCTTGTAACACCGCTCTCATATGTAGCACTGACTAAGAGAACTCTTATCAGCGATGGACATGTTCTGGACGGCTTTTTAGGAGCATTAATAGGTATACTGTTTTTCAATTTTTTTGACATTGTAAACGCCCTTAATTTTAGCTTCCTATCAACAGCTACTAGCTCTTACCTCTCAGCTATTCTTGGTGCAAGCCAACAAGACTTTGTAATACCTGTCATAAACGTAATCTTTGCTCCTGTCGGTGAGACATTGCTGATCTTCGGTATAACAGCTGGTATATGGCGTGTAGTTAAGGATACGGCTTATAGTGACAGTGACTGGTGGAAGATTCTACTGCTTCTAGGAATAGGTCCTTCGCTGGTTTTCGGTTTACTGCACGGTGCTAGGAATCTTAACTTCCTTCTTTTCGCATTCTCGTTCAATATGATCTGGACGGCAATCCTCGTCCTCAGTGACAGAGATAGACTGTCAAGTAAGTGGATACCGTTTAATCTTGGTCTGGTCGCTGGATTACATATTGGTCATAACTCAGCGAACTTTGGCGGAATAACAGAATTTATTGATGTTCTGGTAGAGGCATTAAGCGGTCAATTTGCCCGAAGTTCTGCCTTAATTATACTGTTCTTCGGAGCTATATTGTTTTTTGGTCTGTTCAGACTATATCTAGTGGCTCAGGAAAAAGATGTAATTTAGCCAATATCAGGAGTATATTATGCCTCTTAATTTCATAACTAATTTAAAAATTGTTTCAAAAGGACATAATTATTGTGGCAAATTGCTTTTTGAAATCCCAAATAAGATATAAACCAATTAATCTACGGTTTGAAGAGGATTAACTTGTATTTATTATGAAACTATCTTCAAAGAGATTTCTGGTTCTCTTTATCCTTTTGATAGGAGTTTTAGCTGTTCCAAGTGCCTCTGCACAAACCTGTGGCTCCACTCTCAAACTATTCTATCCTTTAGATAACAGTGTCTCTGATTCATCAGGCTGTGGAAATGACGGAACTAATTCAGGTGCAGAATCCGGTGCTTCTGGAGTCTTTGATGGTTCTTATAGTTTTGCTAAGGATGTAGATGACCAAATTCAATCAGGATACAATTTAAACGATGATAACAGTGATATAAGTGTTGCACTGTTCTTTGAGGCTGATGATGTAAGTGAAAACTCTCACTTAGTTGCTTCAAAGGATAGTAATGCCGAGTTTCTATTTAGAATAAATAATGGAGCCTCTCCAACTCTACAATTTTCAAGCTACGATGGAAACGGATACGGAGTGATTTCTTCAAATACTGCAATATCAACGAACACCTATTACTGTGCTGTCGGAACTTATAGTACTAGTAATGGATACAAAACATACTTGGATGGTTCTCAAGATGGTTCATCCTCTGACACTACTTTGGCAACTAACAATGAAAATGAAGTAATTGGCTCAAGAACTGATAACTCTAGATCATATGATGGGGAGATCGATCATGTAAAATTTTACGATAAAACACTTAGTCAGACAGAAGTAGAGAATTACTGTAATACTGGAGCAATAGATACAAGCTCACAAAATACTAATCCATTCCTTAGTAATCCTTCTCCAAGCGATGGTGCTACAGCTGTTCCTGACTCCAGATCACTATCAATAGATTATAGTGATGAGGATAACGATCTTGGTGAAGTCTCATTCTACTGGGAGAATGGTACCTTGATTGGTCGGAATATTGAAGTAAGTTCTGGAGCTACAACATCCTCACCTACAATTAATCTAGACAACAGTCAAACTTACTACTGGTATGGAAAAGCATCTGATGGAAATGGAGGATCTTTTACTACAAGTACGTATCAATTTACCACTGCTTCAGGAACATCTGGGTTAAGCCATGATCCAAAGCTTGGATTCGAGTCAGAGCAGTTTGATGACTGCGATGTTGCTGAGTGGGGCGGGGTCAAAGGCTCATTAAGTGCGGTTTCGAGTCCATCTGTAACATCTTGTTCTGCCAAAGCTTCATCACTTGGAATAAATGATGAACCGATCTACTCATTCACTCAAGGCTATACTGTAAGTAACTACACGTTCTACGCTAGATCACCTCTTGATTCGGAAGGATCATCGAACAAATGGGCTTTCATGTCAGGCTCCACCAAAGCGATAGAAGTCATAGCAAAAAACGGTGAATATAATATTTTCAACGGAAATACAGCTGTATCAGTTTATTCTAATCCAACGCCTGGAGATTTCTACAGGATGAGGATAGAGAACGTTGATTATGCGAATAACCAATTTGATTTGTATATCTATGATAACAATGGCAATCAGGTTGCAAGCGGGGTTGACCTTGGTTTTGAGAATGATGTATCAAGTATAGACGGTTTTATTATAGATGGAGAGAATGCTGACACTTATTATACAGATGACATAATTGTTGGAGGAACCGGGGAAACCTCTTGGGCATCATCTAATAGTAATCCCTCCTTGTCAAACCCTAATCCAAGTGATACTGCTACAGGAGTAGCACCTTCAACGAGCCTATCTGTAGATTACTCTGATCCAGACGGAGACTCAGGTGATGTTTCTTTTATCTGGCAGAATGGCACTTTGATTGAAGAGAAGATTGGAGTAAGCTCAGGAACTACAATTTCAACACAATCTCTGAACTTGGATCAATCCCAAACATATGGTTGGAAGGCGGAGGCAACTGATGGAAACGGTGGATCAACTACAATAAATTCCCTTAGTTTCACCACTAGTGATGGAGTCAATAGCGCTCCTTCCATAAGTTCAATCGGTCCTCAAGGAACTACAGAAGAGATCACAGAATATTTCGAGGGATACAATTACAGAGCTTATACAGACGATGGCTTTGGAAAGGCATTTGCCGACACAAACATTTGTGGAAACAATTACAACCAGATGAGCGATATGGTTGTTGATAAGAAGAATAATTCTTTCTGGGGAGGATATGTGACAGTTTATGACGGAACATACGATATGATACCTATCAAATCAACTAATGGTATTGATTTCAATCCAGAATGTAGTAATGGAGAGGTTAAACAAGGTGCTGCTGCTGATATAATTTGGGATGAAGAAAGAAGCAAATGGGTTCTAAGCGTAGAAGACGGTAATGCACAGGATATCTATCTGTTAGACGATAGATCAAATATAGGAACTCCTTACATAAGTGGTTGGATTCCTCCTACTGGAAACGAACAAACTACAACCGAACACGGAATATACAAAGAGGGGTCAACTGTGTTTGCTGGTTTTCAGGTGAAATTAGATGATAATACTCTCTGCTCGAACTTTGCTGAAGGACCTGACTACAGTAGTATGACGAAACCAGCTGGTAGTGGATGTAATTTAATGGGAAGCGGTCCAGCAGGATCTTATTGGGAAACAGACACAGGAGATACTGATCTGTTCAAACCTGATTCTAATACTTTCTGGGCTTTCCATGATGGAAGACCTGGTGGAGCAGGTAAATCTGAGTATACTGTAGGTCTTCAAGAAGGAAGCTCTTGGCTTGGAACATCTGAGACATCTTATTCTCCTATTCTTACAAATGACCCTCTCTACTTCAACAATCAGGGTAATGGAGATATTGATTTATATGATCTCGATGGTTCACGGTTTGCTTCTTCAAATGAAGCTGACTGGTTCCAGTCAAGCAGACCCCCGACAGTTTACATTTACCCTCAGGACTGGGTTGGTGTTTCAGCTACAGTTTCAGATTCTGATGATGGAGTTGTGGAGGTCATACTATACGATGCCTCTACCGGTAGCGAGGTCATGAGAAAGAGGGCTGATACAAGTTCTGGGAGTGATACAGTTACGTTGCCTTTTGATGGTATAAGCCAAGATAGTACTGTACAATACTATGTAAAAGTGGTAGATGGAAACAGCGTAACAACTTCAAACACATATCAGTTTAATACTGGAACATCTTCCAACTCTGCTCCAACAGCATCTTTATCCAAGAATGCGTCAAATCCAAAGACTTTAGAACAGATAGAATTTGATGCCTCTGGGTCATCTGATCCTGATGGAAGTATTTCAGGTTATGCGTGGGATTTGAATAATGACGGAAGTTTCTCTGATGCAACTGGTGTTAATGCACAGAAATCTTACTCGGACAATACTCCTACAGGAACAGTAGAAGAAGTATCTGTAAGAGTAACAGATAATGATGGCTCGACTGATACACAGACAATCTCGTTCAGTATAGATAATAGACAGCCTTCAGCATCATTTACAACTTCGAAGACTGACTTGACAGTTGATGTTGATGCATCTGGAAGCAGTGATCAGGATGGGAGTATCTCAAGTTATGAGTGGGATTGGACGAATGACGGTAATTATGAAGCAGTAGGTCAAACCTCTTCGAAAACTTACAATTTTGGTGGAACCTATAATATTAAATTAAAAGTCACAGATGATGACGGTGCTACCACGACTTCGATTAACTCTGTTTCTGTATCAGATGGGACTAGTGACAACAATAACGATAACACTGATTCTGGTTCTACAGATGTTGCATTCACTATAGACAATGTGGGTTCAAGTGCATGGGTAGTTGAGAACGATAGTACTGGGGTAGCTGACGACTCCGAGAACCCAGATATAAACTTGGAGCAAGGTAAAAGATATACTATCAGGAATAATGGATATGGCGAATTTGGAACTCATCCTCTGGAGTTCTTTGACTCGAACGGAGACGCTCTTCTAAGCCAAAGTAGCACAGGGAGTTTCGAGGATGACCCCGATGTGAACTGGGTTGATAACGGAGATAAGGTTTCGTTTACCGTTACCCAGAGCCTTTACGAGTCTCTTGACGGATATGTCTGCACCGTGCATATTTCTATGGAAGGTAACATTATTCAGGAAACTTCAACAACTCCTTCAGGTGTAGGAGGTGGAGGAGGTGGAGAAGATGATTCAACTACAGATACACTCTCAACAGTCGATAACACAGGTGTAAACAAGAGTGACTCTAACTTATTGTTTGATGGCGAGATTGCTGACAGTTTACCAGTAGATAACAGGTCGGCACCAATTATAATCGTGATTATTGGATTGCTTCTTCTACCTATTTACAGGATTCTGAATTAGAGGAATAAAATGGCTTTGAATCCGTTTAGATATCCGAAACTGGTAAAAAAGTTTCAAACCAATGTTTTTTTTATTGTTTCTCAATGAGAATCACTAAAATACTGTTCTTAGTCCTTGGTTCAGTTTTATTCGTAGGTCTAGGTGCATCTCAAAGCACCGCTATAACAGATTTTAGTCCTAATGACGGTTTTCAACAGCACCATGACGAAAATATCTCATTCGTAATAAGTACTGAAGCAAATACTGATACAGTCTTAGAACTGTACATTGATGGTTCACTAAACCAGACATTTCAGCCAATTAACGGTGCCACGAGCTTATTTAATTATACTATAAATCCTAGCCCCAAAGACATAGGTGATATAACATATGATGCTGTTCTCTATGAGGATGGAGGGGATGGAACAATCTTCAGTGATCCAAGCCAAAGAACATTAACCGTCTTAGGCGATGCGTCACAGCTCACTACATTCAACTACAATAGTCCCTCTGATGGCGAGCAATTTTTCTCAGATATAAACCGTGAAAGAGATATTACTCTGGAGACTTCTATAGCAACTCCAAAGGGAGGTAATGTCGAATTTTATGTTGACAATACCTTGGTAAATGAAGATAACAACATTCCTGAAAGTTTTTCGACTACTTCAACACATACAGAGACTATAAGCGATGGTTCACACGAATTTTATGCAAAATACGTTGGAGATGATGGGACTTCAACCCAACTAAGCCCAATATCATTTGATGTTCTTAACTATGCTGAAAGATCATCTATTTCACTTGAAACGCCTGCGGATGGAGAAGTATTTGATAATTCCGCTTTCCTAACTTACAATATTTCTGCTGGACCTGATGGAACTGTCAATCTTGTTGTAGATGGAACTGTGAGAGAAACATACGACTACACAGCTTCCAACGTGAATTCTTACTCATCAACTCTTACAGACCTTAACGAAGGATCGCATTCTTGGTATGTTGAGTATGTTGGAGACGATGGCTCCTCAACACAGACCGAGACAAGAAATTTCAATATAAACGCTCCTCCGAGCATAGATTCAATATCTGTAGATAATAATAACCCAGTAGTAAACGAAGATATTGACATATCTCTATCCTTTTCCGATGACCTTGGGCTTCAATTATATCAATTGAATGTAAAAAATCCGTCTGGAACCGAAGTAGCATCTACTTCTGGAATAATCTCAGGCACCAGTGATACCGCACAAGAAAATAATTTATTTCAGCCTAGCGTCCAAGGAACATACAATATTACTGTAACCGCTTTTGATGCTGATGGAGGTCAAAACACCTCCTCTAATACATTTAGTGTCTCAACTGAATCGTCTCCAGTCTTCAACCCTGACTCACCTGAAAATAACGATGTAATCCAAACACCTCTAGGACAAGATACAGTTGACATTGATTTCACAGGGAATATTAACTCGGACTTTTCAGGTGATAAGTCAATTATAATTGACGGCGGTCAAAGAAATTCTCGGACACTCTCATCTGGGGGAGACACATATAATTTCACGGAAACAGTTTCAAAAGGAAGTCACACTTACACTGTAGAAGCGTTTAGCAGCAGTTCCGGTATAACTTATTCAAGCGGAACCAGAAACTTTGATGTAGTAGATCAAGACCAGACACCACCTATCTCATTTAATAACTGGACTTTCTCAGGTTTTCAGGATCAAGGATCTGCAACTGTAAAAATCACAGCTGATGATGGTGCAGGTGTCGGTGTTTCAAATCTATCTTACAGGGTTAATTCAGGGACGCTTCAAACAGTTCAAAGCAATGATACGACTATAACACTGAACAATGAAGGGAATAACACTCTAGAGTTTTATGGTGTCGATGAAAACGGCAATCAAGAATCAATTAATACAGATTATATAGCATTTGAGAAACAAAATAACATTACAGTTGATATTGATACAAACGTATCAACAATCAAAACAGGAGAAACTGTTCTTTTCAACGCATCCAACTCATCTGACTCTGACGGCACAATAACAGGTTATAGCTGGGATTTAGATAATGATGGTGTGTTCGGAGACTCAACAGGTGCTTTAGCTAGTAAGTCATTCAGCAATATTGGAACTTCAAAAGTTGTCGTGAATATATCAAGTAGCTCTGGGTTCTTCAAAACAGCATCTGAAACAATAAACGTCCAGAACCGGATTCCTAATGCCTCATTCAGTTTTTCAACAGATGATTTACAGATAAATGCAGATGCCTCAGAATCTTCCGATCCTGACGGTAACATAGTCAACTATCAATGGGACTGGACAAATGATTTGAGTTTCGATGATTCAGGGCAGATAGCAGATCACAACTATAGCAGCGATGGAAATTATAACGTTAAACTGACTGTTACTGACGACAACGGTGATATAGATACTGAGATAAAAACTGTAAGTGTTTCACAGGGGGGGTCTGGAGGTCAACCACCATCCTTCGGGGGTGGAGGAGGCTCTTCCGATGATGAAATAGATACTACTACAGTATTTTTCAACTCCGAGGCACAGCCAACGGAGACAGTGACAGTTCCTATCAACCAGCAGGTTGAAAGAGATCTTTTTATCACTAATACAGTTAGGAGAAATCTCTCGGTTGACGTATCAAAAGGGAATAGCAATGTATGTGATTTGATTCAAGTTGAGAAATCTTTTGTAAACGGAGAGTTCGGTGAAAGTGGAGAGTATCAGCTTCCTCAAGCAACTGAAAACTTTGGGACGCTTGAGGTATCAGTATCAACATCATTGAAAATTAACTCACCTATCAGAGAAGAAATAGAGGAAAATAATCTGAGAGAACTCTCCTGTGAATTTGATACAGATTCTAGTTACGGTCAGGCTGAAGATCTGGAGATAAAATTAGAGTTCAATGACTCTTTAATCAGCCAGATATTGAATCTTCTTCAATCAAGTGTCTTCGAGATCCCTTTAGCTAACTTTTCTTCAGGTGATCCAGAGGTTCAAGATACGATAGAGGTTAAGATTTGGATGATGTTAGCAGCACTTCTTGTAGTCTTGAATTTATACCTTATTAGAAAATAATTATCCTGTAACCTTTCTAAAGAATTCCATTTTTCCTGGAAAGTCGTAGTCAATGAACTTCCAAGCCAATACTAGAAAGGCGAAGAACTTTGTCAAACCTGCTACCTCAATTATACCTGAATTAATCCAGCCAACGATATTTGATGAGATATCTACAGGGATGTCACCTATGTAGTTTAGATAGTCGATATAAAGTAGACTTCCAGCAGCTACTACTCCTGAAAGAGTCAGTCCGTCCTTCAGCTTGTAGTCATCTCCTTCTCCCATCGTTGACTGAGCAAGAAGAACTATAATTGCTGATCCTGTAAATCCTGTAAGAAATATTGATGTTGCTGTTGGAAGTCCAAGTATCTCAAATCCCACAATAACAAGTTACAAAAATATGTTTAAAAAATAATTGGTTGTGGGACTTGTTCAGTATGCAAAAAGATTATTGCTGAAAGCATTTAGTAGGCTAGGAGGCAAGGTTACTTGGACAGGATTAAAGTCGTTTCTAAAGACTTTTTCCACGAATCTGGTTACTTGGACATTAATCTTGTTCAAGAAGAAGATACTGCTTGGATTATCTGTTATTACAACTCTTTCTGGCACTGTCCAGCAATCCGTAATATTTCTAAGTCAGGGCGGAAACCTTACTCAGCTTGGGTCTACTTTCGTATCGGAGCTTTACATTAATTTTCTCGGTGCAGCACCTAATATTGCCCAAGGATTAAGTAATCTTATCAGCTATATCTCTAATCCATTTCAGTTAGAGCTTTTTGCCACAAGTATCTGGAGTATTTGGCTTGGCGTTTCATCAGTCTACATCTTCCTTGTATTATATACAACAGTTTTTGTTGGGAAGATTCAGGAAGATCGTGCGTCATGGCGCGAAAAGTATCTTTTCCTCGGATTATGGATTTCACTTTCACTGGTTGTGCATCCTGAGAAAACACTGCTGATGTTCCAGAATCTGACTACTTTAGGTGACTTGGCAACCGAGGCTGTATGGGAGAGTAATCTAAGTAATTCAATTCCTTTGAATGAAACCGCTAATGTCTCTTCATAGATATTCCAGTTTTCTTGGAATAATTCAATTACTTTGGAACAGGTCAATGTAAAGGCTTTTTATCTTAGCAATCTTTCTTTGAGTTTGTATATGGCATTCGAAAAGTTTGAGGCAAGTGGAAGAGGAGGTCAGGGATCAACTATTCCAAAAATATCTTTGAGGAAATCTGCCAGTCTAGGTGTAAATAATTCTGCCTTAGATAGCTTCTTTGAAGAAGATGATGAAGCTGTAATAATGTATTATGACGATGAGGCTGGTCAGATTGGTTTGAATCCTGTGAAGAATCAGGAGAAGGCAGGTGCATACACTTTAACAAGAAGTGAATCTGGAGGAAGTGTTTCACCTGGTGCTTTCCTTAGATCACATAATCTTGTTCCTGATCGAACAATGCAATTCTCTCCTAGTGAGGCAAGTTTAGAAGATGATCTTGAATTAATTGTATTTGAGATCGGTGAGAATTCAGAGGATTTTATCGGGTTCTACGGTAATACAGATGAGTAGTTAAACATTGTTTGCTGTAAAAGATGGTGTTCTGTTGAAGGGTGATCTACCTGTAAACCACGGTGATCTAAGTTGATTGTCTATCCAACCGTGTTCTGGACGGTAAATCACGGCACGGGGCAGGGTTCGGGTGGTGGATCACCCCTCCGGTTTATCCGGTTCACCATCGAATATTAGGTGAGGTGTGGATTGAGAAATAACAAGTGTATTATTGTTAGAGGACTCTTGTTCTAGGAGTCAATTAATTTTCGATTAAGTTTTAGTTCCATCTCCGCTGTTATCTCGGCTGTCACTAATCCGTTGGTGTTGTTTGGCTGGCAGCTGCATGTTAGTGGTCGGTAAATCTGAATCACGTTTTTCTTCACAGGTGCGTGAACATCCAGTGTTGTTATCATTTTTTGACCGCAGTTCATACATTGTGCGTAGTGTGGGATAGGGAATCTTGGAAGTATATCCTGCACATATGTTTGGAATAGTTTTGATGGTTTGCCTTCTGCCATAGACATGTATTACGTAAACCTTACTTTTATATTTACTTGATCAGAAGCTGGAGATCAAATATAGAATAGAAGAAGAAGAAATACATGGCTCGCCCCCCTGTATGAAAATCTAATAATCCAAGAGTGGATTATGGATTACCAAATTTCCTAGACTAAAAATTTATCCGTGTATCTCTTTCCTGTTCAGATTTCTCATTGCATTCTGGGCTTGCTTTCTAGCTTCTTTAAATGTATCAAAACCAGAGTCTCTTCCTGTTCCCCACTCACCATTTTTTCCACTAGGTCCTTCAGGTCCATTCCAGTAAACAAAGTAGGGGCTTTCATCTACTTCCCTAAATACAGGGTAATAACGGACAAAGACTCTCCAGCCTGAGTTATGGTTGTAGTCAAGAACTGTCTCTCTCAAAGAATCGTTTTGCTCTATTTCTCTGGGTTTGTTCTCTTCTGACTTGTTTCTAGACCATCCTTTAGACAATGCCATTAATAATCACCTCCTAGGCTTCTCTGACTCCAGAACTTCTATATCTGGCAGCTCTCTGATTTCTTTTAGATTATCACGGTTGACGGTTGTCTCGTACTCATGCGAGTCAACGAACCCCATGTTTGTTTCAAGTCCGTACTTTTGACGATACTTTTCCTCAATTCTTTTCGGAACATTATCCATTCTGGCAGCTGCCTTATCTTTTACCTTGAACTTGATTCTACGTCTCTGAATCTCCTTCAAATTGGTATCTCTATCAATGAAGTTCGTCTTCTTCTCAGCATAATCGTCATATCTCTCCATCATCTTCTCTCTATTCTTCATGTGTGTCTCGTTGCCCTGAGTGACTAAATCTTCGATAATGTCTCTCTTACGTGTAAGCCTATCCTCAGGGTAATAAGGTCTCTTCCTGTAGGTTACCTTTTCAGGTCCTACATCTTCCATGTATATTAGATCAGGACTTGATGAAGCACCCATGTAGTAAGTATGTCCTTCTTTGAGGTCTGCGGTTTCTAAATCTTTCAAACCTGAGCCAGTGATCTTTTTTCTTACCATTGTATATCAATCCCAGTTGATCTCTGATGCATCTCTGTAGTCAACGTATGCATCATAGTTTGGTGCGTTTGTTGCAATGCTTACATGCTTCATCTCACTTCTCTGTTTTGCGACTTTCTTGAGCCTCTCTGCCTCGTCAAAATCATCTGTTCCTATGACATACTTGTTTCTCATATCGTTTTTGTGTGGTGCGCCAGAGAAGAACGTGTCTGTCATAGTTACATAGTATGATTTTTCTGGATATTCTGCTGGTGTTGGACTTTCTTTTGAAAACCTTTTCTGTCGTTCCATTGGATTATCTAAGAATTTGTAAAAACTTGTTTATATACCTTTTCCTTATAAGTTTCTGAGGTAGTTTTGGGAATAATTTATAAATCATGTTTAGAAAGTAAGGTATTATGGCTGAACAAGCAAAGTTTTACAAACATTCAATCGGACTTGAAAACCTTGGAATAGAATACCACTTC
>AKVG01000021.1_pt1 | contig 40896 bp, 46 predicted proteins | sample 248631 | NCBI WGS metagenome assembly AKVG01 (sample SAMN03295113, study PRJNA81851) | hypersaline lake metagenome | isolation source: aqueous lake water sample, post-0.1 um filtrate containing the viral fraction | place: Australia: Lake Tyrrell in northwestern Victoria
GACCTGCCGCTATCAGACGACCTCAAAAGCGATCTGGAAGCCGCCGGAGCGGAAATCTACGAGCGCCCAGAAGGGACATTCGTATCTCACGTACTGAGCGAGCATGGCTACCAAATCAAAGAGGCAAGTATATGATGGAAATCGAAGACATCCCACCGATTGCAGCGATTGTCATTGACCTCGGAGTGCTCTCAGCAGCACTCTATGGCTACATCTCGTTCAGCCTTGCAGCAGGCGTCATCGCAGGCACGAAAGCGGGCCTGAACGCCGGTGAGGGACGTAAGTGGTACAGACGACTAAAGTCCAAGGAGTAACTGATGAGCGAAATCGACGAGATACTTGGTGAATGGTACACTAGCGACCTCACAGAAGCTGAGATCAAGGCGCTGAAGGCGTACCGAGGCGAACTGCCGCCCGATGAGGGCCTCTCAGAGCGCGGTCTGGCCGTTCTCTCTGCGCTCGAATGGAACGACACCATCACGAGCGCCGAACGGCTCTCTGAGCGCCTCGAGGCGTGGACAGAGCAGCTCGAAGGTCAAGACGCGGGCTTGATTCCTGCTGATCTCGCGAGCAGGATCGCCGAGAAAGCAGGCGTCCCGACGATCATCGTTGATCTCGTCTTCGAGGTTGCTAACGAAGTATGTGACGTATGTATTGAGGTGTAAGTAGAAGCCGAGAGAGCGGCTTTCTTGGCCGCCTACGGGGGATGGTCCTGCCGTAACCGCTCTAAGAGTATGCAGTCTAAATAACAAAAGCCCCACTCCGGGTGACCGGGGTGGGGCTCTAAGTATTTCTAGACAAGTGCACTTTAGGCGGGTCGAATGGTAGGGCCTTCAATCGGCCCGTGCTCGGGATGGATAAACATCGCGCGTTGAGAGGGCGTAACGCGGCGGGCCAGAGCGGTCTCGTCGAGCTCTGTAGAACCAACTAGACACCCGTTTTGAACAACAAGGGCGCGGCTCTCGAGCTTCCCGCGTAGCTCGGACTCGTGAGAGTGCCCGTGTAGCACGAGGACGTCTTCAGCGCCTGATACTTGCTCCAGATCAGATGGATCTCGGGGGCCGTCGTCGCCGTGACCGAACCACACCTCAGTACCGTGAACCTTGATCGATTCATACCGGCGGCTCTCATGGATATTCCAGTCTAGGTCATCTGGGCTCATTTCTTCTGCGATCCGGTACATGCATAGCTCAGGCAGTCGAAAGGGGTCTTCAGAATGACTGGAGCTCATCCGCCCGTGATTTCCGCCGATAGCCTCGACGCTCGTCGGAACATCGAAATACGTCGAAAGATTAGTAACGACTTTGCTCAGGAGATCCGCGGCGGCGTTGATCTGGTTTAGACCCTCGAGCTCCTGTTCGCGGTGCTGCTGTTCGAACATATCCTGACCGGGCCCGTCGATAATATCCCCTAGCACAAATATCTTAGCCTCGTCGATCTTGAATCCGATATGCTGGAAATATCCAAAGAACCGCTGCAGAACACCCATCGCCCGCTTACGAGCAATATCGAGGTTGAACTCGTTTCCACAAGCGCCCTCGACCTCTACTCCGATATGCCAGTCAGAAAGAACGATCGTAAGCGTACGAGGTGTATCATCGCCCCAGCCGCCGCTGTAGGTTTCCAGATCGGCGGGCTCCTGCTGGCCGATTTCAGCCTCTGCAATCATGTTCTCCAGGCCCTCTTTAATCCGGCCTAGCTCGTCTTGAGCCTCTTCGTATTTTTCTTTGTAATACTCCCCCTCTAGCTTGCTTTTCTCCTCTGAAACGGCTGCTGCTTCCCTCTCTAGCTGGTCCTGGGCCAGTGCTTCAGCCCCCTCTTCACCTGCTAGGCGATGAGGGGGAGTAATAGACGACCTCTTTTTAATACCCAGCGCTTTAAACAGGTCTTTGAGCTCGGTAGTTGTAAGCGATAGATCTAGCTCAGATCGAGCCCGCTTTAGAACCTGATCTTTAGAGAAGCCCTCCCCGTCGTAGACGTAATATTTGATCAAGGCCGAGATCTCGTCGACCGTAAACGATATAAAATAGTTGTCGAAAGAGAGGATATAGTCTTCTTCTCGGCGATCAAAGAAGGCCTGGACTCGATCTGGGCCGCACTCAAAGGACAAGAGGTCTGGGCCCTCCTCCTCGAACTCTCCCTGCGTACGGGCTCCACCGGCACCCTGCTGGCCGCCGCTTTCGGGCTTCTTATGACCTTTCTCTTCCACGCTCAGCTCTCCTCTTTTATACTGGCCGACGTAATCTGCTACTGTTCTCGGGTTGATCGACCATTCAACCATTTTCAGGATTTCTTGACCGGCTTCAAAGTATGAATCCGCCTCGGGAACGCCGCCTTGCTCTCGAACGAACCTACGAAATAGATCTTTGTCTGTTTTGGACATGTTATGCTCCTGTATAGGGATAGGCGCTATTGCCTATGAAGTCTGTTCAAATTATAGAGTCCAATGCATATTGCGTCAAGTACATGCTCTTGATCCGATGACCGAATGCTTTCCAGGTCTTTATCTAACCGGGCTTCCTCTTTCTCGTTTAGACGCACTCTTAGCCGCTTGTGGTTGATCTTTTTAGGAACCTGATTGGACCATTGTCCCGGCGTAACCGCCTTTACCTCAGCCTCCTGATAGGGGGCTAGACAGGCGTGGTTAATGCCGACGAGCTGAAAAAGATCGTCTACGTTAGCCTGGGGGTTACTCGAATAGTGGACCATTTTCTCGTGTACAAATTTACCGGCGTAACTCCGGGGGTCCTCTACGTCTAGTACGCCCCTGAGCCAGCCAGAGAACTCTAGAGCCATCTTCTGGCTGGCGGGTACGTCTCGAATAGAGGTGTCTTGCTCTCCTCTAAGAAGGGTGCATGTTTCAAGCTGGCCTCCCTTCCAGCCTGCTACTCCCATTTCTCTTAAACCTGGGTCGATCGTAATCATGTTCATGGAATCCTCCTCAAAACGTCTGAGATTTCTTTAATATCTCTAGATCTTCTGTTCAACAGCCGCTGCGCATCGATTTCTAGGCCGATCAGATTCGACTTTGATACATCGTCCATTGATTCGCTGGCGCTCTGGAGAGGCGTCTGAAGCCTCCAGTAATTGAGCTTGTCGACGCTCTCTAGATCGCTTAGATGGCGTCCAGCCATATCGCTAGACCCATCCATTGCGATCTTGATCAATTTAGGCGCCCAGCCCAGAACTCCCCAGCTCGATGATTTCTCGGGGTTGATTGACTCCTCAGAAGACCCGGTTCCAATTGAAACAATGTTAATCTGCTCTTCTCCTAGATCGGGGGCCTGAGGACCGCTTTCCCTGAGAGCTAGCGCAGCAGGAGTGTTACAATATACACCTCCATCTATGCAGGACATTTCAACCGCTTTATTCTTAAACCGCACGGGCTCGAAATAGGTCGGGGCCGCGCTCGTAGCGCAGGCCGCTTTCCACGCGGGTACGTCCATAACACTGGAATGACGGGCCTTTTCAGACGAGAAAACAACCGGGCGCCTTCCTATTATGTCATAGGTCGGAAGCACAACCTCGGTCTCAAGGTCGCCCATCTTCTGTTTTCCAAATCGATCGATCAATACCGCCTTCATATTATCAATTGAATAACGAGAAGACGTAATCCCCCAGCCGAAAAGGCCAGACTGCTTAAAAATGCGGGGGCCGTCTTCTTTGTATATATTAACAACGTCCTCTGCAGAGTGCTTAGGGCCTATTTCCCCCGGTATAGAGAGCCCTGCTGCAAGGATGCCGCCGGTAGACGTACCGGCTATAACGTCAAAAGCCTCAGAAACCGGCCTTCCGGTCCTAACTTCTATTTCTTTGAGAACAACCGCCGGTATGATACCTCGAATTCCGCCGCCGTCGATTGAAAGTATGTTCGTGCTCATCGTATTAAGCCTTAGTTTATAGGGTAAAACCTCATTATCGTGTACATCGTATTAAATATGTACACATATTCAAGATATTTAGTTGTAATCCTCCCCGTATACCATCAGATCGCCTTCTTCATCCCGCTTAGGGTAGGCGTCTTTAGTCCAGTACGACGAGAGCTCGGGCTCGGCTTCAATCTTGACGTTCGGAATGAACCTCGACATACCCTCGACCATGATGTACGAGAGCTCCTCAGCAGCCTCGCTAGCCCCTTCACGCGGGACCTCAACAATGAACTCATCGTGAACGAAGGCGAGCGGGTGTCCACCGCTCAGAGCACTGCTATCACGACGGCACGAGCGCATCAGCATGTTCAAGGCTTGCTTACCGCCGTCTGCACCGAGCCCTTGAAACGGTGTATTCCGGGCCGCACAGTACGAACCTGTTGTTCTGTAGCGCCATCCGGTCGTCTGGCCTCGGGGGCCGTCTTCGTCGATCTGGGACCAGTTTTTGGTCCTACCGACCGGGCCGTGCTGAGACATCCTCCAGACTTCTTGGCTCTCCCCGTTCTGGATATCATTACATTTCGCGATTTGATCGATTTTAGAGTCTTTTTCGTATGAACCGATATACCGCTCGACTCCGGGGAAGGTATTAAACCACAGCTCCCGCAGATCTCGAGCCTGCTGTACGGTAATATCATCATGGCCTCGAGAAGGGGCGTGCTCGTTAGCAAAAGTCGACGGCCCCATACCGCCGGGAAAACCGTAGTTAACAACTTTTGCAAGGGAGCGGGCGTCTTTGACCTCCGAATGCAGGCGGTGAGACTTGTCGTTGTACGCCTCGACTGCCTCTTCGTAGCCCGAGACCCCCTCGACTAGCTGGGCGGCGATGAGGAGATGGCAGTCCTTCCCTGAGTTGATGACGTCGGCGAGCTTCGATTCGATGCCGAGATTGATGCACGCTTGAGCCAGGGTAGCTAGCTCCAGAGAAGAGTAGTCCGCGATAGCAAATACGTATCCTTCTCTTGATCGAAAGCACTCCCTGATCTCAGGGGCCCTTCCGCTCCCGTGAGCGGGGGTATTCTGGATGTTAGGGCCGAACGAGGAGGTCCTTCCGGTCGCGACCATCGCGTTATAGCCCGGGTGGATCGAGTACGGGTAAGCGGCCTCTAGGGGCTTTAGGAAGCCGTGATTCTTGACCGCCGAGTCATACTCCGCAAGGACCTCCATCCACTGATCATCACAACCTTCTCGTCGTAGCTTACCCCTGTTTTCTTTTGCATAAGAGACCTTACCTGTACTGGTCTTAGGCGGGGTATCGTTAAGTCCAAAGGTCTTTTTCCACGAGGATTTCATTTCTGATCTAATCACGTCCAGGTTCTTGGACGAGCCGTCGTGCAGGCCCATTCTTTCCATCTTACTTTCGAGGTCCTTTTTACGCTGGACAAAGTGTTGACGCAGGTCCAGAACTTTTCTGGGGTTAACCTCAAATCCCCGCGCCGAAAGAAGCTCTAGATGGATGGACGAGGCTACCTGAAAAGGCTCGTTTCTCACCATATGCTTGTTAACAATCAAGTGCTGTTGACTATCCGCCTCGATTGTCTTCTTTCCACATTGGCTTTTCCATACGCGAAATGTACCCTCAGCATCCTCCAGAGCGTATTTACGGGCGTCCTTAGGCCATTCTTCGAGAGGTACGTCCACGAGCTCGTTATACCGCAGGCGCCAGGCGTCATCGCCCTTCTTGTCTTCCGATCGATCTCTGGAAAGGTGGCGTTTTTCGAGCCTGCTCAGGGCGTATCCTCGATCAGATATACCCCGTTCCTCCCCGTATGTACCCAGCGTAAGGGCGTTATCGATCAGCTTCTGGCGGTACATCGTATCAGAAATAGGAAGGCCTCCACCCCAGCGGCAGGCTCCTACAAGCTCGGGGTTTTGCAAATCTCCGGCGTGCATCATGCAGTCGCAGGTTTTAAGCACCTCGTCGAGGGGGGTATCGGGCCCCTGAGTGTCCAAGATATCGTCGACTTGCTCCTCGTCCAAGAAGTCCCTGCACGCCCGAGCCATAACGAGTGTGTCGAAAGCAACGTTATGGCCGATCAAGCACGTGTCATCCTCCGTAAAGCGGCTCAACCACCACTCTGCTGCTTTCTCGGGCGGTAGAAGCTTTGTTTCAACTTCCCCCTGATCGTTTTCATAAGCCGCCGAAAGCACGATAAGGCGAGGAATCGCGTTCGATACGGCTTTATCGTGTTTATCGCTGTAAGGATGATCTCTCATCCCCAGGGGGTGTGTCTCTGTATCAAATGCTATAGGATTCATAGATGTTTAAGGGGCTATAGAAAAAGTAAAACGCCCCCTCTCGGGGGCGCAGAGGGCCTTCAGCCGTATTCTTCAACCAGCTCTTCCTTACTCATCCAGTCCACTTCCTCCCCGTCTTCATCGACCGGGAAGAACGAGGCTTTAGTGAAGGTCTGGTTAGCGTAGCTTGTATCCGACCCAGGGATATCGGTTCTGTACTCGATCCCGATAAGAGCTCCGCCTCCAGATCCGATCTTCTTACAGTATTCCTCGGTCGAATCAGTCGGCTCGCTGGACTCGCTTACGGCGATCTGCTGCATCGTATCCGCCTGCATATATTTAGCCGGTACGCGAGCGGCTGCGCCTGCACATTGAAAAATGCGGTTCCAGTCCGCCTGCTCTCCGACCCCTAGATCTGAGAACGGTACAGCGGGGTTAGGCATCTTCTGGAAGAACTGACGCAGGCCGCCTTCTCGAATAGGTCGACCCGGCGTACCACCGGCCTCGTAGCCTTCTGGAACCTCTAGGCCTTTGTTCTTGTACCGATGCTTATGATCGCTCTGGCTTAGAACCTCCGATACCTCGTATTCACAGACGAAAAAATACTCGGTTCCGCCGGTCTGGCCCGTATAGCTACCGTATTTGTACTTGTGGACCTCAGCAACCAGGCGGGCCTCCCGCTGGACATCATGATATTTATCGAAATCAGGGTCGTCGTTCCCCTCGAAATCGCTAAGAGGGCGGGAGCTTTCGTTAGCGCTTTTGACTTGCTCGAACGGGTCAGGCATATCGTTTTCCTGTATTGGTGCGTGAAAAGGTTAACGAGTGCGTTTTGAGGCCGCCGCCTTGCTCTACATTAAAACATAGGGAGCGATCCCAGAAAGTCAAACAATTATTCTGAGATCGGCCCCGGCTTCTGAGCTTGACCTCCTTACCGGGGCCCGCTCCGTCCACACTTTTAAGCATAGGGATGGCCCAAAGAAAGTCAAACGGATTCTTTGAATCCGGCGGGAATCCAGTCCGCGTACAGAAGCTTCTGCTTACACCCCTCGGTCTGGCGCGTAAACCGGGCGTTCTTTACGGCCTTCTCAAGGGAGGTCTGGAAAGCTTCAGTATGGTTGTACGTATCCACAAGCACTTCATCCTCCTGCTGCCCTGGACGATGTGTACGGCCCAGAAGCTGCTCCCAGCGCGTACCGCTGGAGGGAGGGGTTAGCACAACAGAATGAGAGAACTGCTGGAGGTTTTTACCCCGCGCGTGAGAAGCTATAGAACACGCGATGACGCCCTGTTTATCCGGGTCGGCCTCCTCCGGGTCTCGTCCTCCAGGAAAGTACACCTCTACCCCCTTCTCGTCGAGCCAATCTGCAGTCTCTCGAAAGCTATACCATATAATACTAGCGCGGCTGGACGAACGCGCGCGGGATATAGCATCTTCCAGCAAGAAATCATCCAAACGAACCCCCTCGGTAGGAGGTCGAGGCTTATGAGAATGCTCTTTCCAAGCGTTCCAGCGCTGGACGATTTCCGGGTCAGATACGCGCCCTTCTCGTACAGCTTCTCGGGCGAAATGAGGTGTATCAACGTCCTCCAGAGAGCTGTTGTTTACGAGCTGGCGCTCGGCCTGGGCCCAGTCTTTACGGGCGTTCAACCACCCTACATCCCGCTCCCCTCCGTACGGCTCAATATCCCAGTCCCAGCGGTAGTAAAAGCCGCCGCTAGCTTGACGGCGGGCGCGGTAGAATGACAGCTGATCGCTAATTTCATCGCCGTCTGGAAGCAACCACATATCGTCGATATCCTGCAGGGCCCCGTTTATACTTTTTGGAACCTCGAGGTCGTTAACCCTAATACGTAGTGAACATTGCGCCGCTGATTTTTCTGTCTTGACGACGCCAGGGGTAGTTCTAAAGCGGTGCAGATACGCTTCTCGAGCCTGTCTTGTTCTCTCTTCAAAGTTGTCGATGTCTAGGGCCCGCTTACCGCTTCCGTATACCTCCATAATCGGGCTAACTCTTCTCCAGTCAGCGGGGTTAGGAAGTACATCTTTTGAAGACCCTGGGTCCAAAACTCTTTTCCACCCTTCGAACTCAATCCACTCGTTCGGTAGCGGAGAGTTCTGGGCCCCCAGGGCGTGAATAAGAAAATGGCGGTAATCCTCGATAGATCTGTTAGTAAGCGTACCGCTCATGGATATAAGGTGTACGCCGGGGTTGTCTTTAAGGTAGTCCAGAATTCTCCCTGTACGGGCTGCACCCGCATTTGCTACTTTGTGCGCCTCGTCGAGTACAACCAGCTTAGGCTGGTATCTTTCCATCATATCGCGCCCGCTTTTGTGAGAGAGCTTTCCGTAAGATTTAATCCTCATGTATCGATCAACGTCGAAATGCTTAGCCCATTTATCGCGCTCTCTTTTGACCGTTTCCTGCAGAGAGGCGGGGCAAAGGTACATTGCTTCACATCGCCCGATATGTGTATCAAATGAATCTGATTTATTTAGGGCCTTCGACGCCAACAAGCCTATAAGGCTCTTACCGGCCCCGACCCCGATAGCTCCAACCATACCCCCAGCGCGCTCGATAACCTCTAGAGCTAGGGCCTGTACCGGCCTAAGGCTGTATTCTCCTCTCTCCCGGGCGTACTTTTGGCTAATTTTTTCGACCTGATCCTTAGAGAGGTCGCTGGGTTGCACATCATGCTCGTTCAAGGAAATAATACGCTCTGCAGCAGGTGTCATAGGCAGTCTTTAAACTAGAAGTCAAAGTAAAACCCCCTGAGCTTCAGGGGGCTAAGAGGTCTGCATCGGGCAGAAGCTTACGCCTTGTACACTCGATCGCAGAGGGGAATCAAGGCGTCCATCACCGGGTCCATAGCGTCCAGAGCCGGGGTCGAAATGACGAGTGTACTCCCCTGCAGCGATTCAAAGTTTTCCCTTACCAGCTTAGCGAGGTCGTCTTTCCACTCGTTGTAGTCGACCATCGAATAATGCGCTACGCCGCGCTCTTCCTCGATCTTGCGCTTCAGCGGCTCAATTGCATCCTCTAGAACAATGGTCTCGTCGCCGGATTTGACTGGGCTAGCCCCGATGATAAGGGTTGTTGAACCAGAAGGCTCTGAAGAGCTCTCAGGAGCTTCTTGCTCCAGCTCCTTGTCATCACCCTCATCTTTCTCCTGATCGTCTTCAGGCTCCCCAGATTTGTCCTGAGCTGGTTCCTCAGTCTTTTTCTCTCCATCACGCGCACCCGAGCCCTCGTCTTTACCATCGGGCGCGTCCAAAAGCGGGTTGTCTTCTGGAAAGTCATCTTCCAGCGCCTCGACAATACCCTCGCTGGTTTTCTCCCCGACTCCAGGTACCTCAGCAAAGTCCAGATCAGGGCGGGAGAGGACGTCCTGCATCGTATTAAGACCCCTCTCATCTAGATGGGCCTTGATATCCTGCTCTGTTGTATCCCCGACGCCGGGAGCGTCAGCCCAGCCGTAATCCTTGACGGAAATCTCATCAGCCTCCAGCGGCTCTTCGGGCTGGCGGTCAGGCTCGACGCTATCTGGAACCATCGACGAGGAGTTAGAAGACACCTCTCGCTTCCGGCGGTCGAACTCTTTGAACTGCTCGGGAGTAAGCTCTCGCTCTAGCTTCTCGAGGTTTATTTTGCGCGGCTTGTTCTTGTACAAATTTAGCGCCTCCTCGACGTCCATCGGGCCGTCGTTTTCGCTTACGAGGTCTTTTTTCTCGCCCCCGCCTTCTTCTGCTTCGGCCCTATCCTGCAAAACTTTTTTGCGCTGCTCGACCGTTAGATCATAGTTTTGGAGGTCGGGGCTCTCTCTTTCTCCGCGGTCGAACTCTCTGTACGCCTGCTTAGCAGCCTCTATCGGGGAAAGCTCCTGCCGTTCGTCCTTCTCCTCCTCCTCTTCTTCTTCTTCCCGCCCTAGTCTATCTTTTAGAGCGGATACGGGTTTTACGTCTTGTAGCAGCGGGTCTTTTACGCTGCTAGGGCCGCCCTCCTGATAGCGCTGCATCATGAAATTAGCTATTTGCATCTCGGTCGCACGCTCTTCTGCGCCCAGCGCGCTATCGGGAATGCTCCCGTGTTTAAAGGGTATGTTAGCCTCTTCACAGAGATCCTGGGCCTTCTCCAGGAGCTCGTTAGCAAGGTCGTTATCCGCCTCAAAGCGCACTACGGTCCACGGATTTTCGTCTGTATCTTCTAGGTTCAAAGAAAGGGGCATATCTTCTTTTCCTTGTGGTTGAGGTGCTTGCTTCATCGTCCAATTAAAACATAGGGCCGCCGGGCCCTATGTCAAACAATCATTTTCTTAGAGGTCGAGCTCGAGGTCTTCTCCCGCCTTCGAAATATCGAACGGCGTATCATCGCAGGGGGTATGACCCTCGTAGCCGCAGTCATCGCCGCAGGAGCTCTCGGTCTTGAAGTGACAGGGGCCGCCGTACTTGTAGCACGAATCAGTGTTTTTCTCGACCCCGGCTGGGTTGTCCATCTTGTACACTTCTTTCATTTCTTGAATGGTCGGCTTCAAAGATTCAACGTATTCAAAGACGTCTGAGCGGCTTACGCGGCCCTGCACGAGGTAGGTCTCCGGATCATGCTCAGCCGGAGAGTCATCCTCGTCCTTACGCTTCATATTCACGTGCTCGACTACGAACTCATCCTCGCTCTCGAAAATGTGCGCCGCGCCGTACGCGTAGAGGTTGAGCTGCAAGTTATCATCGATTTCATCGGCGCCTGGTACGTACGAGCCCTGGGGGCGGGAGCGGGTTTTCCAATCCCGGATGACAATATCGCCGCTCTCGTTCTTGTAGATTAGATCTGCTTCTCCATTAAGAAGTAGACCCGAAATCTTAATACGAACAATATCGGGCCATGACTCCTCGATCATCAAGCATTGACGATTCTCGGGGATAAGCCCTCTCTGCTGGGCGGCGATAGCCTCCACGGTTTCGAGCTTGTCTTTTTTAGCCTTTAAATAGGCTTCCAGCTCCCGGTGGACCTTGCCCCCTCGATCAGTAGCGTACGAGCCGGGTGTTCGGTGGCCCGCGGCGTACTTATACCAGAATTTACGGGGACAAGTCTTGAATGTATCAATTCTAGATTTCGATATTGTGTTAAATCCTTCAGGCGTCTGCTCGTTCATAGTGTTAAGATAGGTAAGAGTAAAAGTAAAAGTAACGCCCCCTCTCGGAGGGCAGCTTAGGGCCCGTCAAGGCCGTCGTCAACTACCGTACGAGTCCAGGCGTTTAGCTAGACGCTCTCGGCCCAGGTCGACGGCGTCGAACATCTTGTCATCATTTATACGAGTCAACGGGTAGATGCAGCCTGCGTCATCTGTATAGTGTTTAGTTGACCCCTCGTCTGTAGAGAGAATGTCTAGGGCGGTTTTGACCGCCTGGGCGCCGTGGTTGTACGATTCAGAGTTCGTCCACGGGCGGCTGCGCCAGTGCTTCATAAGCTGTTCTTTGCAGGCCCAGATATCGTTGTTGTCATCTACAAATACGCCGGATTTTTCGAACCCCTCTTGGCGGTTGATCGCCTTCTTGATGTACTGAGCAATCGGCCTAACGGCCCCGTAGTTTAGCTCGATCTCACGGGTAATTTTTGTTTCCGGAGAGCGGATCGCGTATCGATCTCCAGGCTCAACATCCCGGTTTTCGTGCAGCCAAAGGACGTGCTCAGCCAGCTTCTTTTCCTCGACAATCATCTTGAAGAATTCACGGGTCGAGTCGAGGTTATGCTCCTCCTTCTTTTGCTCAATCAAGCCCTTCATAGCCGAGCCGTCTGGCTCAATACTGATGATACGCTGCTTGATGGCGTCCAGATCTGTCTGATTGAGGCCCGTGTTAACCGGAATCCCGTCTGGGTTATTAGCCGTTACAACCGCTCGTACGTTTCCCTTGATGCGTACAGCGCCGTGAAATTTCTCCTCGTATTCAAGGGTCGACTCGCCCATAACCTTTCGAAAAGTTTTGCTCATATCATCGCCAAAACGGCTTGTCTCGATTCCTTCATCCGCTACAAAGAGCGGGCATTCCTTGACGCTGCTGCTCTGGAAGTCTCCGACCAGATCGTTCCATTTTGTGTAATCCCCGTCCTCTTGATACAGGCGGGCCAGCCCTCTGCAGAACGCGGTCTTACCGATACCGGGGTCTCCCTCGATATAAAGGAGAGGAAGCGGCTGATCGACGTCAGGAACGATTGAGAGCCAATCCAAAAGAAGCTCGTAGTTCTCGGGAGCAAATATTTTTAGCACCTTCTCTACGAGAGGATGGCGGCGGGCTTTTAGGGTCTTGTCGATTGACGCTGCGGCGATGCGCAGCTCGACGCGGCCTTTCGAGTCGTTTTTAGTACGTACATCCGTATAGCGGGCGGTGTAGTCGATGACGGTATCTTCAATGACGGTTGCGTGATCAGAGCTAAGGGTGTCTTTGTCCTTGTCTAGCAGATCGTATTTCGCGCAGAGCGATGGCATACATTTTTTGATCTTAGCCTTCAACGCGCGGCTGGATACAGGGGTCGCTCGATACTCTCCACGGCGGGGGTCGAGAGGGTAGTACGTATCAGAATCCGATTCGAGGAGGAAAAGCGCGTCTCTAACTTCTCCCGGGTTGTCCAGCGCGTCGATGGCGTCGATAGCGTTGTCGATGGATTCCTGGGCCTCCTTTTCCTGCTTCTCCTGCTGGCCCGCCTCCTGCTCGCATACGTGCATAGCGACCTTCCACGCCTCCTCCATCTTGTAAGGATGGCCCGCTTGCTCGTTCGCGAGCGTAATGGAGGGCCAAAACAGCTGCAGCATCTTCTTAGGGCGTGTACAGCCTAGCTTCTCTGCAACGATACCCATTTCCTCCAGGAGCGTTCTATGGCGCTCCCCCTCCTCAGCCAGGGGCTGGGGCTCGTAGAGCTTATCCGCCAGCGCGCCCTCTTCTGGACGCAGCGGCTTTACGTCCTTTTTGTTGAGAGCGTTCTCTTGATGCTCAATTTCATCCGGCGGGGGCATCTTAGTCGGCCCGTCGACCTCTCCAGAAGGCGCAAGGCTCTCGGCCCTGATCTGCTCGGGAGAAGGCTCCTCGATAGCGTCCAGCTCCTCGATAAACGGAAGCTCCCCCATCCCCGTAGAGGTAAAGTTACCGATAAAGTTATTCCACGTATCCTGTCTGGTATACTCCCCGTAGCCGCGCAGTTCTTTCTCGTCTTGTCGAGCTACGAACGGGCAGCGGTTAAGACGGGTCGGGTCGCTACACGCCTCATCGATTTCGAGGCCCGATCTTTCCTCGAACTGCTTTAGAAGATTCTCGTAAAACGGCTTCCACTTATCCCAGCTTACGGGATATTTTAGCGGGAAGAGTACGGTCAGGCCGCCCCGACCGGCCCAGACCATACCCTCACCCAGTACCGTAGACGAGAGGGCGCTAGCGACCTTTCTGAGCCAGCTATCCGGGGCCGCGCCTTCAGCCGTCGAGTTCTCGAGGTCGATGTTCTTGATCGCGCGGTTTCCGGCGTGGTACTGGCAATCCAGCGCCTCTGGGCCCTTTTCCTCTTCTTCTGGAGCGTCGATATCGAGTACGACGTAGCTTACCTTAGGCTTGCAGCCCAGCCTATCCTCCAGGTGCTGCAGGCCGCCTTTCGAGTAGCGCGGGGCCTTCTGACCGGCTTCTGATACCTGCACGTCATCGTCAAAACACTGCTCGACGTCCGGTACGTTGACGACCTGGAAGTGTGCATCCATCTTGTCCTCTGTATAATCCCGGCTGCAGATACCCTTTGCAAGGAGCGCCCGGTCGTAGAGGTCATCCTGCTGGACGCTCCCGGCGGTAAACGCGGGCTTATATTTATCTGGCATGACTGTAATCTTATCCAAGCTCATCTTTGGTTCCTGTATTGAGTTGTGTGCTTGCTCATCGTCCAATTTAATCATAGGGCCGCGCGCCCAGAAGTCAAACAAATCGCTGGCGCCGCGCCGCCGGGCCGTAAAAGACCTAACCGCGTCCGGCGGCGAAAGACCAGCGAATTACCAGTCAGTAGCGGCCCAGGCGCCCTTCGAGCGTTCTACGGCGTTTTCGGGAATACGGCGGCCCCTCGAAAGAAAGACGGCCTGTATCGGGTCAAAAGCGATCATACCTAAAATAATCGCGTACGTGTTCTTGCACGGGCGAGCGCCCGAGCGGTAGTTATGGATAGATTGACGAGAGAGCCCCGCGACCTCGGCCAGCCCCGTTACCGGGAGATCCAGCCGGTTTACGAGCGCATCAACCTGCTCCGGCTGGAGGCGGTGGTTTCGAAAAGCTGCAAATCCAATCTTGATAAGCTCGGGGTCAGCTTTGCTGCAGGGAGCGCCGCCCTTTACGCGGGAAGCGAACTCCTGGGTGTACAGCGGCCTTAGATTGTCGTTGAGCTCGTGGCGAGAGCGGTGAGCCCTGAGTCGACTAAGATGGAGCCTCTGGGCCTCTGAGCTGCACGAGAGCGGGGTTACGCCGTTGTCCGCGTGCGATATGAGGCAGGCGAGCAGGGGGTTGTGCGCGAGGTGCGCCAGCGCGACCGTTGCACGCCAAGAAGGGGTCGCGCTATTCGAGCACTCTTTGCTATGGCCCCTTAGCGCGCTCTGAGCGGTCTGCTGGCCGCAGCCCAGCAGCGAGCTTAACACCTCGGCGTTGATATAATCCTTAGTGTGCTTGCTGGTTCCAGCCGGGCTCTGATGACGAGAAATACCCTCGATAGCAGGAACCGTATTTACGACAGCCTTTCCAACGAAATGCTCTACGGGCTTCTCATCGTCGAGAATATCTTTCGAGTTTTCTATCAACGAGAGTTTCTGCATATTTGCTCCTGAACGAGAAAGGGTGTAAACACAGCCTCAATTGAAATACTAAGGGGCTGCTCGAGAAAATCAAGCGAGCAAGAAAATAAAAGCGGGGCCTCGCGCGTGCACGCGTTAGGCGCGTTTATTATTACCTACCCTAATCCTCTAAGACTAGTATGTGTTTACAGGTGTAAACGCAGACTAGGCTCAGAGCCTCAGTTCTTGTATAAAAAGACGCGCGTAACGCGCGCGCGTAGGGGCAGGGGGGTCTAGAGGCCGATTTTCCAGAAATTCTGGGCCCTAGAAATCTAGAAAAATAAAATTTTAGCGCGAAAAATAGAATTTTACGGCTAGAAATCTAGAAAAATAGAATTTTAGCGCGAAAAATAGAAATTCTAAAATTTTAAAATTCTAGAAAATAAAATTCTGGGCCCTAGAAATCTAGAAAAATAAAATTTTCCGGCTGAAAACCTAGAAAAATAAATTTTCCAGCTGGATTTTCGCCCGCGCTCGTCCGCGCGCAACCCTCAACGCTATTTTTGAGCGCGATAGGAGGAATTGAGGCTCCAGCTGGGCTCGTTTTGTTTAGCCAATTTCTCGTTTTAGGGCGCTGAGGACAAAAAACGCCTCCTTATGCGACCCCCCTCCCCCCGGTTCCGGCTTCATTCTCGTGCGCTCCTGCACACTAGAATCCCCTGAGCCTAGTCTGCGTTTACACTTTGATCGAGGTAAGACGTAAAATTCTAAAATTCTAAATTCTAAAATTCTAAATTTTAAATCCCTGAGCCTAGTCTGCGTTTACACTTTTGGCCCTAGAATCCCTGAGCCTAGTATGCGTTTACACCCTGATCGAGCTGAGCCCAGAAATAAAAAATCCCGCCGCCTTCTCAGGTCGACGGGAGTAAGCCAGGAGTGCTCGTTAAGAATCAGCTGAGCTCGTTCTTGTACGCGCGTCTTAGCGCGGCTACATCGACGTTACGGGGCCCGAACTGCTCCCGGGTTTTACCGATCCATTCGAATAGCTCCGCGCGGTCTGCGCCGCTTCTAGCAAGCTCTCTAGCTTTCTCGATCAGGTCTTCCATGATCTGCTCCTCGTTCGATGAAAGGTTAGGGGAGGGCTCGTCCCCTCCCGCATTCTACAAGCCTAAGCACGGCTCAGCAGGTGTCAAGCTGGATTCTTTCAGCCGGGATGGCTTCCGGCATGAACCCCGCCTGCTGGCGTATTCTTAGTGCTACTCTTCGAGCCTCCTCGTGTCCTAGCTTGCTTGCACGCGCGGGTTCGCGCGTCCATGCGGGCCCGTCGTGCGCAAATTCTTTAAAGTAGCGCGCGCCCTCGTCCACGAGCACAAAGCGCGATGCGCGCTCGCCTGCGGCCTGCTTGAACTCTAGCTGGTTATTCATTGGTCGACCTCGTTCTAGGGTTAAGGGTTAGGGTTCGATCGTGCTTCTAATACAAAGGTATACACGAGCTCGAAAAAGTCAAGCGCATTCAATCAAGATTTCTACTTGACACGTATTCGATCAGCTCTATGATTGTAGTAGACGGGCCCGGGAAGCACTCGGGCGCTCAACTAGAACCAGGAGATACGCTATGCAACATGACTGCACGAACGACCGCAAGCCGACCGTGGACGACCTTCTCGTCCAGCGCAGGGGCTCCGCCAGCCTGCACGATGAGCCTAATAGGATGCAGACCTCCAGCGGGCCAGCCCCGCCTACTCAGCGGGGCGCTGATGGCGTCGGGTACGCGCCCGATAGTATTGAAGACGGCGGGGATCTGCTCGCTGCATACAACCGCCTTCTGGCGATGTGCTCGGGCTACGCGGACATCGCCCAGGACTACGAGGCTTCTGCTACCTCAGGGGACGCTAACTACGGCTCAGGTACGCCTTTCTCGTTGTACCTCGTTGAATTCCGGGCTAATATGCGGGCCTTGCTGCAGGAAATCGACGACCGCTTCGTCGAGCGCAAGGTTCGACACTGGGCCGCCTACCACTCGGATACCCTCCCTCCAGGGGAGCCCGAGGGGCGCGGTAAGATCACTCAGCAGGAGGTCGCTGATTTCTACGGCTACGCCCAGAGTACGATCAGGGCGCACGTCAACCAGATCGACGAGTATCTTAAAGCCCAGGTAAACCAAGGCGCCTTAGGATCTAAGGGAAAACAATGACCTGTATGATCAACCCAGCCCTCGTTGTATTCTTGTTACTCGTATTCTCTGTAGCTACCCTGGGAGAATGGGTACTGCTACGCCATATTCTTGCTGCTCTTAGAGAGGAGGACATCAATGGATGACCAGAGCCCCCATCAGCCCTATGGACAACTCAGTTCATCAAATGAACAGGAGAAAACAGTGCTTAGATCACCTCTGCAGAACTTGAAGGATGAAGTACAGCGGCTCGCTCAGGACGCTCCCAGCGGCGCTGAAATTATGCGTGAAGTTCTTGAAGTCGGGCGGCTTCTGCTCGAAAAGAACGCTCAGTACGGCGATTCTGCGCTGGAGCCGATTGGTATGATGTCGGGTGCAGACGCCGTGGAAGCGATCGATGTACGGCTGGACGATAAGTTTTCTCGTTTAAAGCGCGGCGTGAATGATGATCCCGAGGACGTCCTTTTGGATATCATCGGATACATCGTTCTGCGGCGCATTGCATCTAATCGACAGGAGGACAAGAATGCAGACGCCTAGTTTTGAAATCGATGAAGATGAAGAGGTTGCTCCCGTACCCGGATACGACGGGGATTACTGGATCACGACCTCCAAAGAAGTCTACTCTCTAAAGTCGGGTAAGCCCCAGAGAATGAGCCCGTACGAGCAGGAGTCGTGCCATGCGGTGCAGCTCTCTCGAGACGGGACCACAACTAAGTGGTCTGTGGAGGCGATGGTTCGACGTATTTTTGGAAAGTCTGAGGAGGTCTACAATGACTTTCGTCTGGCTATCGACGTCTGGCTAGACTACGATCGATCAGTAGAAGAGGTCGCTGAAATAGTCGATAAGCCGGTCGATAAGGTTCGACATGCTGTTAAGATCTGGAAGGAGAATAACCTCCATAGGGAGCGCTGGGCTCGATAATATACAGCGCATTAAGGGTATATCCTATAGGGCCGGGCCTGGCGGCTCGGTCCAGGAGGATATACTAACACTCTAGGCTCGATAAAGGGAGCCATGTTTCCAGATGATATAAAGATCGGCCTCGACGCTTTCGATTATCCAGAGCTTGAAGAGGGCGAGGAGGGCGAGGAAGACAAGGAGGAGGACGTAGAAGGCAGCACTCGTACGTGCTCTGAATGCGGTGGAGAAGGCAGCATCGATCTAACCGTACAGGCCCCTCGTGTAGTCGAGTGTAAACGATGTGGAGGCTCAGGCTCAGTTAACGTTGACTCCTAAGAAGGATTGATCATGGACTGGAGTATCGATCTAGGCGACGTCGTGGACTGCTTGGAGGCGGAAGACGATAACTCCTTTGATAGTATTTTGTGCGACCCCCCGTATGGTATTGACTTTGCTGGACATGACTGGGACTCGGGTGTTCCCGGGGAGTCGTGCTGGGAAGAGGTTAAGCGGGTGGTCAAGCCCGGCGGCATCATGCTTTCATTCGGCGGGCGGCAGACTGAACACCGGCTCGCGTGTGCAATGGAGGACGCCGGGTGGCGGATCATCGACAAGATCATGTGGCTCTACGGCACAGGGTTTCCAGCGGGAGCCTATCGCGTACAGCGCAGCCTCGACGGTGAAGACGCCGACCGCTACGAAGGCTATCGCACGAAGCTGAAGCCCGCGTGGGAACCCGTCGTGGTCGCTCAGAATCCTCGAGACGGGTCCTACGCGAACAACGTCGACGAATACGACGTTGCTGGATACAACATCGATGGCGGCAGGATATCGACGGAGACTGAGTACCGCCGTGAGAACAACGAGAGTATCGGGTCAGTGTATGACGGCGGCGGCAGTGCTTGTGTGACCACTTCACACCCCGAAGGCCGCTACCCCACTAACGTGATCTGCTCTGAAGAGGTCCGCGACGAACTCGAGCCCAAGGCCCACGACGACAACGGGGACTTCTATTTCTACGTCCCCAAGGCGTCGAAGTCCGAGCGCGAAGCGGGGCTCGATGAGCTGGGTGCGAAAGACGCGACTGAGAACTTCGGTCTATTCGGCGACAAAAGATGCAAGAAGTGTGGAAGAAAGAAAACTACCGGTGGCCAAGAATGCACCTGCGATGACCCCGACTTCGAGGACGACCGCAAGAATCGAGAGCGCGTCAACCATCATCCGACCGTCAAGCCCTTGGATCTCTGCCGGTATCTCGCGAATCTGATCATTCCCCCGGAGCGCGAAGACGCCGATCGGCGGCTGCTCGTGCCGTTTTCCGGCTCGGGGTCGGAGATGATCGGGGCGCTCAATGCAGGCTGGGACCACGTCCACGGCATCGAACAAGAACACGAGTACAACGTCATCGCTAGAAATCGAATCGAGCACTGGACCTCTGAGGAGGGCGGCTGATGAAATACGATCAAGATACATTCGACGGCAGCCTGTTCTGCGTCGAGAAGGAGGCTCGGAAGATCTGCTGGGGAGAGGTCTTTCGAGTCGCAAAGCCCGGGTCTTATCTGCTCGTGGTTGACGAGTCGGGGTCGTGGTATCGACGGGCGGCGGCCCTAGAAGAAGCAGGCTGGGAGCTCGTGGACGAGATCATGTGGTTAAAGGAGTCCAGCAAGACGCCTGTTCTGGTAGCTCAAAACCCTCGCTCAGGAACGTACGCTAACAACGTCGATAAATACGATATTGCTGGATACAATATCGACGGCGGTAGAGTGGACAACAGTATCGACTCTTACAAGAAAACGAACAGAGGGGCAAAGAAAGCTCACATATATAACGGCGGATTTAAAAATGATGATACTGCAAGCGCCAATCCAGAGGGCCGCTACCCTACTAACCTGATCTGCTCCAGCGCCGCTCGGCAGGACCTCGAGCCTAAGGCGCATGATGAAAACGGAGACTTTTTCTTCTATACCGCAGACGAGCGCCGTACCTTTTTGCAGTACCTTGCAAATCTGATCGTTCCGCCGCCCCGGGAGATCTCTCAGCGGCGGTTGTTTACATCGTGTACATATCTTGAAGATATGAACAAGATTTGGGATAGCGTCGAACTCTACTCTACTAAAAAGGACGAGCAATGAAGCCCGGTGAAATTGAATTTAGCTTTGACGGCTATCAAGGAATGAAGCCCGAGAACGAGAACTCGGCTATCGCGGCGGTCGTTCATCGTGTATCTGATAACAACTCCCTCAAAGAATGCGGTCAGAAGGCCGGGGTAAGTGAAGCTACTATCTACAACTGGAAGCACACTGACTGGTGGGATGACCTTAAAGACGAGGTCTGGGGAGAGCTGATCGGAGGCGACGTAAAACGAGAGGCTTTGAAGTACCTTAGAGAATCCCTCGACGAGAACCCTAAAAACCAGCGCTGGGCTCTGGAGCGCCTGAGCGATGAGATGAAGCCGCCTAAACAGCGAGTGCAGCATGAGGAGGATGATGACGATCAGTCCAATCCCTTCCACGAGGTATACGATGCGCTGTACACAGATGAAGTCGAGGTGCTAAAGGCCATCTTTGCATTGTATACACGGGAAACAAAGGCTCGAAAAAACGGGGGCGATCCAGATTGCACCCTGGATAGCCCCTCTAAGCTAGTTAATGCGCTTGATGATATTAACTCTCAGGAGCATTCGCTTCAAGATCTTGTATGAATACAGTACCGCCGCCCCCTGAAACAGAAAAATGGGACGCCCAGAACTCGTTTATCGACTTCTGTGATCACGTATGGAACGAGAAAGCGGAGGGGCGTTTTGATAGGGCCTGGCATACCCAGCTTATCGCTGAGCATATGGAGGAATTTGTGAAAAATCCTCCTCAGCGGCTGATCATTACGATGCCTGTACGTCACGGAAAGTCAAAGCTGGCGTCCATCCTAACCCCCGCCTTCATTCTAGGCCGCGATCCTAACGCGCGGGTTATCTTGTCTTCTTACTCAGACTCTCTGGCGACCGGCTTCTCGGCCCAGACTCGAGACGAGATCATTAACACCCCCGCGTATCAGTCGATTTTTCCTAATACAAAAGTTCCAGAGAACTCGTCGAACAAGAATACAGACGAGCTCTGGGAAGTACACGGACGGCGGGGGCGTATGTACGCTCGAGGTATCGAGGCCTCTATTACAGGTAAGGGCGCGGACTACGCTATCGCTGATGACCTGATCAAGGGGTCTTCTGAGGCTGACTCAAAGGCTACTCGGGACTCGGCCTGGAGCGCGTTCAACTCTAACCTATTGACTAGACTGGAGTATCCTGCTAGCGCGCTGTTGATGATGACTCGCTGGCACCACGATGACCCCGTAGGCCGTATTCTCGACCGGGACGACCATGACTGGACGGTGCTTAGGCTTCCGTTTATGATGACCGAAGAAGAATACACAGAAAAACATCCTGATGATCCGCGGAATATAGGCGAGGTGCTTTACCCCGGTAAATATCGTAAACCGCATGAATTTATTGTAGACAAGGGAGAGGGCCCGGGCGATATCGACGAGGGGTGCAGGAAAGCTCCCGAGCCGGTAAAGTCTAGCCGCTTACACGAGCGGGGGACTAAAGTGTATGAAAACATGATGGACCGAGCGCCCCGCCGGGCGTCTGCTCTCTTTCAAATGCGCCCCGCCTCAGAGGACTCGTCGTTTTTCGATCTAGGTTCATTTCGTACATACGATACATCTCGTAAAGATCTGGCAGAGGAAGCAGACCAAGTCATTCTCTCTGTGGACTGTGCATTTCGTAACGCGGACGACTCAGACTTTGTAGTCATCCAAGTCTGGGCTAATCAGGGAGCTAAGTTTTTCCTGTTAGATCAGGCCCGAGAGCGTATGTCGTTTACGGATACGCTCGGCGCTGTATCCGATATGATCGAAAAATGGCCCGAGGCGCACTACAAAGTAATCGAGGGTAAAGCTAACGGCGATGCAGTTATCAACATACTAAAAGACCAGCACAACGGGATCTGGAGATACGATCCGACAGATTCAAAAGAGTCCAGGGCCCGGGTGCTCTCGGTGGAGGCTCGTAACGGAAATGTCCTTCTCCCGACTGTATACGTTGCTCCCTGGATGAGCGATCTTAGATCAGAGTTTAAAAAGTTTCCTCACGGAGCTCACGACGATCAAGTAGACGCTGCTTCTCAGGCGCTGATCTTCTTTACTCAGGGTGAAAGCACATACGACCTCGACGATCATCTAGACAACCTTCTTGGAGCATACTGATATGGACGGTTCTAGGCTTCCCCGACAAGATAGCGTTGCAGAATACATTGAAGACTCGTTCGGCAGTATTTCCGGTCTAGGTAGCCTGCCGGATTATGTACATACCGACCGACTTTCTCCTCTAGAGCTAGCGGTGCTTTACAGACAAAACGACCTCTCCCGTCTGATCGTAGACGGCGTAGTTAAAGAGTCGATCCGCGCGGGCTGGACAGCGACCGACGGTTCAGAAAACGAGCTGGAATACGAGGGGGAAGAGGAGGTCAAAGAAGAAATCAAAGACGCCCTCGTTGATGCACGCCTTTTTGGAGGCGGCGGTCTTCTTATCGCGGCTCGAGACGGGGAGGGCTGGGAAGAGCCGATGAACGAGGCCGCGGTTACAGAAATCGTAAACCTAGTCTCGTTAGATCGATACGAGATTGAGGCCCGTCCTGAGGACTACCACAACGACCCGATGGACGAGGACTTTGGAGAACCAGAATACTACCGGGTGCAGCCTTCCTCTGGTAACAGGGGGAACGTAACAACCCGCAAGGTCCACCGCTCCCGCCTCGTTGCTGTGGACGGTAGAGACCTGCCAGATCGTATTCGACGGTGGAACAACGGCTGGGGGGACTCGGTTCTGCAATCGGTCTGGAATGCGGGCGATAGATTCCACAAGGTGGAAGACGCCATTTCTGAAATCGTTGATGATTTCCAGACTGATGTAGTTGAAATGAAGGGCCTTAAAGAAAAAGCCTCTAGCGAGGACACCCTCGACAAGGTCAAAAAGCGCGTCCAAATGATGGAGGACATGTCAGATCTTTCAAATACCACCGTCATCGACGCAGACGGCGAGAGCTATTCTAAGAGGTCGTCGAGCGTGTCGGGTATGGGTAAGGTATGGGATCGCTTTGCAAGCTCTGTCTCGCGCGCCTCTGAGTATCCTATGACAAAGCTCTTCGGGCTTCGCCCCTCAGGTTTCAATACGGACGGGGAGTCGAGTAAAGAGAACTGGCGCAAAAACGTTAACGGGTTTAGAGAAAATAAGCTGCGCCCCCTTGTCCAGCGCGTATACGAGGTCGCCTTTCCCGCTAAAGATGTACAGATTTCATTCGGCGAGATCAAAGAGCTTACTGAGCTCCAAAAAGCAGATCTGCGCCTGAAGCAGGCTAAAACTGATAAGATCTACGTTTCGGCTGGAGTTCGTACACAGGATCAAGTCTCAGAGTCCAGAGACCGACCCGGCGGCTGGAGCTCGAAAACCGTTCCTCGACCCGACATCTATGATGTTCCAGAAACAGAGAGGGAAGAAATTCTGCATGAAATACGAGAGCGGCTGGATGAGAGCGGGCAGATGCGGCTAGATGTCTACACGGGGGCGGAAGACAGTAAGCTCCCTGAGGAGGTTGCAGAGCTCGACAAGGAGGCCCGTGAAAAGTGGGTCTCGATCTTTAATAAGACGATCAGAGAAGGAGAGTCTGAGGAGGACGCCTTCCAAATCGCGTGGAGCCAGGTAGATGCCGGGAATTGAATACCCAGAAAAGCTAGAAATCGACTACCAGAAGCGCATCAAGAAGCGGCTGGCTCGAGCATCTGCGGCTGTTGAGGAGGCGTATTCTGAGTTTAGAAGCATCCACGGCCCATCTATCGAAAAGAACAGCCTGCGAAATGACTCTCTTTCTAGGGAGCAGCTAATAAAAAAGATCAAAGATTATATAGGGGCTGCACGAGGGGGATTTTTGAGGGCCCGGGATGAGGCTAAATTAAGGGAGCTGGGGGTACAATTTGCTAACCGCATGGACAAGTTTAACCAGGAGCAGCTTTACTCTAAGTTCAAAGATGAACTGCAGCTTTCGGCCCTCCCTAAATTGATCGGTGCAGCTAAGTTTTCTGGATGGGTAAGCGATAACGTTAGCGGAATCAAGGATTTAGAGGAAGAATTTTTTGATGGCGTCTTGGACGCTGTAGAAAACGGTATCCGGGCGGGGGATCGACCCGAGAGTATTGGCAGTAGAATCAGCGATATTACAGGTCGATCGCAGAAGAAAAGCGAGCTTATGGCTCGTAACCAATTCGGGAACCTCAACGCCCAGGTTAATGAGAAGCGCCAGAGCGAGCTTGGTATTAGGCGATACAGGTGGAGAGACAGCGGAGATGACCGCGTTAGAGACCTCCACCAGACACTAGATGACAAGACGTTTTCATGGAAAGAAGGCGGCCATTCTAGCGAGGGCCATCCCGGGGAGCCCTATAATTGCCGCTGCACATCGGATGCTATAATTGAGGACGCAATCCGTAACGACGGTTTTCTAAACAGGGTTGAAATCAAGCCATCGAATGAGCAAATCTACATCGCTGAAATGGAGATTTGATAGCGGGATTGAGCTGGGGGAAGTTACAGAAACAGATAGTGGATATCTGATCGTAACTGGAAAAGCGGCTGTTGAAGATGTGCTTTTGTACATTGAAGAAGATGGATCTGAGCGCCGCGAGCTTGTTCCTGCTGAAACTCTAAAATCGTCGACCGCTCAGCTGGAAGGAAAGCCTCTTACTAACGAGCACCCCGATCGAGGGGAGGTCGTTGATGAAAACTGGAAAGAAGAGGCTGTAGGCTCGGTTATAGAAGCCGAGTTCGAGGGCGGGGTTGTTAAAGTTCGTGTACGGGTCAATGCTAAAAAAGCAAAAGAAGACGTCCGTGCAGGAAAGCGCCAGCTCTCCCCGGGCTACGAGGCTAGGGTAGAAAAGAAAGAAGAAGATGGAGAACATCCAGATCATGGAGAGTACGACCTCGTGCAGGTCGAAAGATATTACAACCACCTTGCACTTACAAAAACCGCTAGAAATCCAGACGCTAGAATTAGACTAGACTCTAAGGGTCATGTTATGGACGGAGAACAGAAGAAAGACGCAGAAGACGGAGAAGGGCTTGAAGGATCTGGAGAAATGGAAGAATCCGAGCCCGCCCAGCGGATCGAGTCCATGCTGGAAAACCAATCTGAAAAGATGGACGAGATGGCTGAGGCTCTAAAGCAGCTTACCGCAGTTCTAGAAGAAGAAAAGCCCGCGGAAGAAGAAGAAGGAGGAGAGGAAGAGCCCGCGGAAGAAGAGGCCGGTGGAGAGGAGGGGTCTTCTCCTGAAGGTCGAATGGACTGGTTCGAGGAGCGCCATAAAGCTCTCCAGACTGCAAATCGGGCTGGGGCTGATCTAAGCTCTCCTGAAGATATGGAAGTAGTCGAGATCAAGCGCAAAGCAGTCGAGGCTCAGACCGGAAAGCGGCTGGACTCTCGAGAATCTGTAAAGGGCGCGTTCGATCTACTCAGCACCCAGAGCTCCAAGCAGGGATTTGGAGACGGGGCCTTTCTTCCTAAGAAATTCGAGGATGGAGAAGAGCAATCGGAAGAAGATCGTTTTAGCGAGCCTGAGAGCCGCAAGAAACAGCGCGAGCAATTCTCGTAAGCAGTAGATCTTACCTCACCTTAACTACAAAGATAGAGTAATACCATGAGCGATACAATTTTCGAAACAAGCGTTCCTGAGAGCCAGCCCAAAGGACAGGTCGGGGAGCTCTCTCGACGCCTAGGCACTCCCGTTGAAGACTTTCTTTCTAACGCCTCCTCCCAGCAGATTAAGCAGGTCCGCATTACCGTTGATACGGCTTCTGATAGCACGACCTACGCTTACGATGTTGTCGGCGGAACCGTCGAGATCAAGACGGGTTCGGGCGTTAGTAAAGAAGACGTCGTGGACGCTCTGCTCGAAGAGCACAACACGTCGCCTCTGATCAGAGGTGAAGTCGAGGCCGAGAAAGATGCAGCCGATCAGATTCTTTTGATCGGGCTCGAGCCTGGACAAGACTTCTCGTTTAGCGAGAGCGACAGTAACCTCTCAAATACGGTTGTCCAGGCCGCTCAAGACCCAGATCCGACCGGGATTGCAAAAGCAATTCTTCAAAACGGCTCGGAGGCTAACGCTAGCGCTCTTACAGCGCGTAAATACGAGTTTACGCATCCGGGCTCTGACGCCGATATCATGATCGAGAGCGCCGGTCAAGTCGGTCGTTTTGGAGGCGCCAGCGCGTCGGCGCTTGCCAGCTCGATCAATAGCGATGGACATTTCGGCGATATTCTTGACGCCTCGAACCCCGCCGGGGAAGAGCTCGTAATCGAGGCTAAAGTTGCTGGAGAGAGCTTTGAGATCATCGACGCCGATGATATGGAATCCCTAGACGGATACACTCCGGGCGACGAGATCGAAAAGGCCCTTGCAGGTATTTCGATTTCGAAAGCCAACCTCTCTGAAAATGCAGAGAGCTATAAGTATCCTGGTCGGCGGGGCGTCCACGTTCTGCAGGACAACGGGGGCGTCTACGTTAGAAACGGAGAAGGCGCCTCTAAGGGCGATTACGTTTACCTGTATCTGACAGGGGCCGCCGCCGGTAAGTTTTCCGATACTCGAGTTCCGGGAGAAACCGTTTTGGTCGATCCGGATACGCTTGAATGGCGGGCGCCTCAGGATATTGAAGTCAAAGGACTCGGCTAATTCTACGCCCCCTGTAAAGGGGGCTTCGTATTTTAGATTTACAAGCACACCACCTCCTTAATCATGGCTGATACTAACATCAAGATCAAGCAGAAAGGAACCTCTGAGCTCCGCCTCGATTCGAGCGAGGCCCAGACATCAAAGAGCCGCCAGCGATGGCGCAAGAAGACTAACGAGCGCACTCTGAGCCGCATCAGAAAGGACGCTTTGGAGCGGCGCTCGGATGCAGTCGAGGAAGACTTTACAGGCCAGAACTTGGCTCGAGATCTGGAGCACATTTACGACCGCGTTCTCGAGCAGGAGTTCGCTAGCCTCGACGGCTTTGATTTCTTCCCGCTCGATGAGACTGTTCCGGAAGGCGCTGAAATCCATACCCAGCGTCGAACGAAGCAGCAGGGTGAAGCTACCGTTTACGACGGGCGCAGTAAGGACCGCGGCTCGGTCTCGGTTTCTAAGAAGGAAGAGAGCTTTCCGATCCGACACTACGTTGTTGAGGTCGAGCTCGACTTTTTCGAGGATATGGCCTCTGGGTTTGCTGGTACGAACCTGAGAAGCCGCCTCGAAGGCTCGGGCCGCCGCGCTCTTATGGAGCTGGCGGATGACGTTGTCTGGGAGGGGCTGGATGAATGGGGGCTAGAGGGTGTACTGGATTACCTCCACATGCCTAAACGATACCCCTCGACCTCGTTCGCTCGAACTGCAAATGCTAAGGATATGCTGGCTACCTTGGAGCTGGCTGCAAATACGCCCCAGACTGTTTCTGAGGAGCTTCGTAGCCCGAATACGTTGACCCTTTCGGGCCGACTTAACCGGCGCCTGCGCCAGACCCGCTTTGATGACGGTACGGGGGACTCGGTTATGGACCGGCTTCTCGAGGATACTACCGTAGAGGATGTACGTCCAACGAGCCGCCTGCAGGACTTTGAGGGCGATGGCCTCGATGGCCTCCTCTTTTACCGTAACGAGCGGATGGCGGTTTCGAATGTCGTTCCAACGATGCCGGAAATGCTTCCTATCGAGCGGAGCGGATTCGATATCCACATCCCGATGTATATGAGCCACGGCGGAATTCTGCAGCGTCGAGCTCTAAATAACTGTCTCGCAGTTGTAAATACGAAGGGCTAAATTTCTAGAGGGGCGGGAAACCGCCCCTGCTCCTACGCGCGCGTTACGCGCGTCTTTTTATACATACCCTATTTCTCTAAGACTAGTATGTGTTTACACCTGTAAACGCAGACTAGGCTCAGAGCCTCAGTTCTTGTAATAATAAACGCGCCTAACGCGCGCGTGTGGACCTATAATCTATACCTCCTCGTTTTTCTTTTGATATGGCTTTCAAGCTCGAAAATAATACGGAAAGAGATTTGATGCTGGGAACCTCGTTTACGGACGGAGAGGGTGAAGCAGGGGAGGCTCCTGAAAGCGTTCACCTCGGCCCGGCTGGAGCAGATTCTCCTGGCCTGGAAGCCTCCCCCGTCAAGTACGTTAGCAACGAGTGGTTTTCTAATTTGCTCGATGCACATCCCGCCGGTCTAGAGCGTCTAACGCATAAGGATATCGAAAACAACGGCCAGCGGCAGCTAGAAATTACAGAAAAATCTGTAGACGTAGACGGGGTTTTCGAGGTTCCTTCTAGCTTTTCTCACTACAAGGACGGCCAGGGCTCGAATAAAGAAGGCTCGTCGAAAGAGGCTAAGGACCGCGTTATGGAGAGGATTAAATAATGGATGCAGTTACTCGTTTTCAGTTGCTCTCATCAGGAGACGATGACCTATCGAGCTTGAATGAGAGCACGATTGAGGACTGGCTAGAGCTAGCGTCTGAGGAGCACGACGCCTCTCGTTTTGCATCCGATAAGGGCTACCAGAAGGCGGCGGTTAATCTTGCTGCTCACAGGGCTAAGCTAGCGCTCTCAGACGAATTCTCTGGTACGCCTACGATGAAAACTTCCCAGTCTGCGGGAGACCTGAGCGAGTCGTACGAGGCCCCAGATGTATCCGATCAAATGGACCTTACGACTTACGGCCAGGAATACCAGCGCCTGCTGGAAAAATTTGTCGACCGCCCGTACTCAGTATAATGCCAAATAGCGTAGAGCAAGAAGGAAAGATAGAGGATATCCTAGAAGGGCTGGAAGACCTAGAGAACAAGAAGGCTAAGGTAGGCTTTCCGGCAGGCGGCGATCCAGAAGGAGAGCGGTCGATGGCCGAGACGGTCGTTGTTGCGGCGGTTCATGAATTCGGTAGTGCTAATGCGGGAATTCCGCCGCGCCCCTTTGTTCGACCTGCAATAGACGAGGATCTTGAAGAATGGGGCGATACTTTTGTTGATTCGATAGCCTCTGATCTAGAGGACGGCCAGCCCCCTGATCTAGAACAGGCCCTCGGGCTTGCAGGTGAAAAAGCAAAACAATCAATACAGCGTAAGATCAGGGAGAGAAGTAAGCCTAAACTCTCGGCCTCGTACGTTGAAAACGATAAACTAAAACAATCTCGTACCAACGCCCTCGTTCGACACGGGTGGATGAAGAATTCTGTTCAATGGGAGATCGTAGATCCATGAAGGACCTTCTTCAGGAGGATACAATTACTATCAAGCACCGCTCGTTCTCGCGCGATAGCGCGGGGCGGGCGTCCACGAGCGTTACGGGAGCCGAGCAAATCCCGGGCTCAATCCAGCCAGCTAACGGTCATGAGGTCGAGCTGGTTGACGAGGGTGAACGTACAGGCGATCACATTAAAGCCTATGTAAGGAATTCTGGGGCCGTTGAGGCTGCAGACGAAAACAGCACAGGCGCTCCCGGAGATCTTATTGTGTACAAGGGGGAAGAGTATAAAGTTGTTCAGACGCGTACGTATGATATGACGATCCCTCATACTAAAGCTGTTGCAAAGAAGGTAGAATGACTACGCTGGAGGAAACACTACTTACTGAGTCGAGGGATTGGATTTCAAATATTACACCTCTCAACGAGTCTAAAATTATCGCGGGCGCAGAAGGAGCAGACGCTGTTCCTGTACCAGATAAGCCCTTCATTCATATGATGATCGACCCGCTCCACCAGGAGGACGGGGTCGGGGAAGACATTAGATGGCTGAATGACGGGCAGGGACAGGTCGTAAGAACAATCTTCAAGAATTACACGGCCTCGTTGCTTTTGACGGGGTACGGGCTCGAGACGAGTGATTACATGCTCGAGCTGAAGACTCAGACCGCGAGCGCTCCAATTTCAGTGCGTTCGATCTCGGACACTCAACCGATTCCTGAGATTCCAAATGACGAGCACGAGCGCGAGGCTCGCTTCCAGCAGGACTTTGAGATCAGCTACAGGGTCAAGATTGAAGGGCCTACGGTGCCCGAGCTGAAAACCGTCAAGATCACCGGAAACTTCAAGTCTAACGTCGAATCAGACTTCTCAGACACCTTACAAGTACAGGTCTAATCCATGTCTCAGGCGACGCATAACGACAACATCGACTTCACGATTAACATCGCGCCCGCCCCCCGGTCTGGAGAGCAGGCGATCGGCCCCCTGGCCGTCATGGCCGTCGATGCATTTGACACCAAAGACGGCCCCCAGGACGACGGCACCCGGCGCAAGGTCCGGCGCTACGCGAACGCCTCGGAGATCACCGACGCGGTCGACGCCGCCGATGGTATCAGGAAAGATTGGTTCGATGACATGGCGTCGAGCCTCGACAACCTACCGAACGCCGCGTTTCCGTTGAAAATCATCAACGTTGATTTCAGCGACTTCGGCGGCGCCGCAGGTGACGGCCACGACTACGATCAGTCGGCCCCCGAAGAGCTCTATTTGAACGCCCTCGAGGCGGCCATCGACTCCGATGGCGAGTTCTACGGAATTGCGCCTGACATCACGAAGCTCGACGAAAACTACGTCAACACCGACACCGGCTCGGGAGCGACTGAAGACCCGACCGGCGCGGCCTTCATCTACAAGATGGTCAAGAGCACGAAGCTCGGACGCCGCGAAGTGTTCCTGCAAGACAAGACCACGGCGTGGAAAACCGAGTCCGATCCCGCCACGAGCACCGCCATCTCGAACGATGGGAGTCGTGGTATCCAGAGCGAAGGCGGCGAAGATGCAGGCCGGATATTCCACGACTACCACGACGTCTCGTTCGACGGCGATACCACGACCAACTTTCCGAAAGACGCAGACGACGACCGCGCCTACGCGAACATCGCCTACGGGAGTCAACTGCTCGCGTTCGACCTCGACGAACAGGCCCCGCCCGCCGACCTTGACATCACCGGCACCAAGGAGCTCGACGCGAACCTCCAGGGGTCCGAGGTGGACGCCATCAAGGACAACAATTCTAACGTCGGGCTTCCGTATCCGCCCAGTAAGAACTACGTCGATCCCGGTCAATCGCTGAACGGGCGTCCAATGTACGAATACCAGTCCGTCGATTGGCTCTACTTCCGGCTGCAGTCGGACATCCGATCCAAGAAGGTCGAGCTCAGTCGAGGCGGGGAGAAATTCCCGGTGTCCAATGAAGGCGAAAAGCGGTTCTCGTCTCTGATCGAGCGGCGTCTCGCCCAGGGTGAAGCCGCCGACCACTTCGAGCCCGGGTCGACCGAGGTTCTTTCGACTGGTTCAGATAGCGAGAACGAGGAAATCAGCGCGGTCGTGGCAGGAGAATTCCTTACGAGCGCAAGAGTCTTTACCATTGAAATTAACCTCACTCGATCTTAATAGGTAAATACAATGCCCCAGAAAAAAGTTTCACGTCATAATCTAGACGATGTCTTCCTGATCCTCGACGGGGAGCGCATCAAGCACGGGGGAGATAGCGCCCTCGTAGAGTTCGAACCAGAAGGCGATTTCCAGTCGACCTCGGTAAGCGCAGACGGCTTTGTTACCGTTGAGCAAATGAACGACGAGCGGCTGGGCGCGTCGATCATGGTTAAGGACACTAGCGATGCGTTCGAAAAGCTCGAGGCGCTAAGAAAGCGTCAGGAGGAGAACAACGAATTCGACCTCAACCTTACTATGGAGGACGAGGCGCGCGGCACAAAACTGAAAAGCAGAAACGTTATCTTTACGAACTACGTTCACCCGAACAAGGAGGAAGAGTCGACGGAAGTTACTTTCGAGCTCATTCTCCCGTACGCGGCTGGACAGCTTACGTTCGGAGACTAATTTGAACCCTCGCCAGGAGGCGGATATGGGAAAAGATGTCGAGCGATTTAAGATCAAAGACGATAGCGGGGAGAAGCAGGAATATAAGGTTACGTTGCACGCCCCTATGGACGGGGGCTTGGAAGTTGTAAACAAGCTGCTAGAGGTTTTGACAGGCCCCGCCTCAAAACTGGTTCGGGCCTTCTCAGATGGAAACCTAGGGCTCGATCGAGAAATTAATGACATCCTAGACGAGGCGAATTTCGAAAAAGAGCTTAGGAAGACGGTCCAGGGTCTAGACCCCGGCTTTATTTTCAAGCTCTTCAAAAACGCCCGCAGAAGCGGGACTGATCTGGACGACCGCCGCTCGTTCAACAAAGCCTTCAAAGGAAACTACGGCGAAATGCTGGAGGCTGCATACCGTATTATTAGGTACAACGGTTTTTTGTCTTCGGTCTATACACGGCTGCAAGGAAGGATGGAACAGCTGGCCCGAGAGAACGAGGAAATCGATCCAGAACAAATAGTCCAGAACTTCAGCGACAAATAGAAAGGTGTAATGAGTCTTTGCACTCTTCTATCTGGCGGATTTACACCTCAGATCAGATCAACGACAGCTTGAAAACGATCCAGCACGAGTGGAATATGCGGGATCTGTATCAGGCGCACACTGCTGTTGATCTGGTGCAGCACCGCCAGGCCCTCCAGCGCAAAAGGCAAGAAAAGAACTCACCCGACCCTCCTTCTACTTGATCTAAGCTATTGGCTACCCTTCGAGAGCTCGTTGTAAATCTAGAGGCCGATACAGACACTGAATCAGTAACAGGGTTCAAATCGGCGCTAAGTAAAGTCGGCCCAGTCGGGGCGGCTGCAGCTAGTGTTATCGGTACTGTAGCCGCGGCGGCGGGGACGGCAGGCGNGGGGGGGCCGCCAGCCGTAGCTCTTGCGGGCGCTACAAAAGCAGCTTGGGATGCAGCCAACGCCGTGGCAGCCTTCGGCGACCGCATTACTCAGCAGGCTGCTATGGCTGGTACGAGCGTTGCTGGAATCCAATCTATCCAGCGGGCTATGGGCAAGTTCGGTGTCTCTGCACAAGGCGCCTCTCAGGCCATGCAGAAGTTCAATCAGCGCCTCGGCGAGGCCGGGCAGGGCACGGGCGAAGCCGCCGACGCCTTCAAGCAGCTAGGAATTGATATCAAGAACGCAGACGGCTCTCTGAGAAATAGCCAAAAGGTCTTCCAGGAGTCGATGGAAAAGCTGCGCGGGATCGAGGACGAGGCTCGTAGAGCAGCGCTCGCCAAGGACCTCTTCGGGCGCAGGGCTGAGAAAATGGCCCGCTTCATCGAGGAGGGCTCGGGTTCTATTGACGAGCAGCGCAAGAAGTTGAAGAAGCTCGGAATTCTCATGTCCGATGAGGCGGCCCAGCGCGCCGATCAGTTCGGGGATGAAGTAGCGCTCCTAAAGGAGGCCTTGGCGGCTGTGTGGAGAGAGGTCGGGTCTAAAGCCATTCCGATTTTTCGATCTTTTGTCAAGACCGCTATAGACCTTCTGGGCGCGCATCGAGATCTTATTTCTGAGGGTATAGACGTCTTTCTTTCTCGTCTTGCAACCACAATCGGATACGTTGTGGCGGCGGCGGATATTCTAGTTATGGCGGGGATGAAAATTAAAGAATTTAAGGACCGCCTCGTGGAGCTCAACAACTCTACAGGCGGGGTTCTTGGACCTCTAGCGGGCCTTGTAGCTATTCTTGTTGCTGTCGCATCCCCGCTTACGGCGGCTCAGGCCGGGATTGCTGCGCTAGTAGTCTTGTTCGTGGACCTCTTCAACGTCTTCACGGGCGGCGAGAGCTTTATTCTGGACGCCGTCGAGTCAATGCTCTCCTTTCTGGGGCTCTGGGAACCGCTTCTAAGCGGGATTAAGGGGGTCGTTGATATATGGTTCGCCGGGTTTAAACAGAATATTTCGATGTTGAGCAAGACGATCGGCCTTCTTAAACCGATCATCCAGCTTATAGGGGCCCAGCTCTACAACGCATTCAAGATCGTAGCCGGGATCATCCAGGTCGTCTGGTCGGTATTTTCCGTTGTAGCCCAGGCCATGATGGCGGTTTGGAGCATTGTCGCTACCGTCATCGTCGGAGCAATCAACGAGGTCCTTAGATTCATTCAACCAGCCCTCCTGTTCATCCGCGACCTGTTCATCGCGGTTTCAGAAGTCATCATGGACGCCTGGAACTCTGTTTTCAGCGCGATTAACAGCATGATGCAGGGGCTCGTTGAGGGTCTTAACTCAGTTCTGCAAGCCATCGCCTCTGTAACAGACGCTAAAGTACCCGATATTAAGGCTCCAGAGATCAAGGGAGCAGGCGAGGGAGCGGCTGAGGAAGCAGCAGGCAGCCCAGAGCAGGGTAAAAGCGGCGGCCAGGGTGCTGGCACACCCCCTAAAATGAAAGGCTTTAAGAGAGGTCCTGAGGCTCCTAAGGCTGAGGGGGCGTTCGGGGCTAAAAGTATGCCTGGAGGACGGCAAATAGGTGGACAAAGGCAGGCGCCGCAGGAAGTAGACGCCTCAATGGAGAACAAGATCGTTGTAAACGAGGCCGATAACCCCCAGAAAACGCGTAGAATTGTTCGACAGGAGCTTTCAGACGCCCGGGAAGAACAAGAGCGCCGCGTAAAAGAAATGCAGGGCGGTAGAGAGGTCGGTGAAAAAGGAGGAGGAGACGAGTGAGTGTAACAATTATACGACAAGATACAGGGGATCGATGGACAATCGATCATGTCGAGTCTGAAAGCTGGGATAAGCCGATCGAGGTTACCGATCATCCGATTGAAGACGGGTCTCAGGCGTCAGATCACCTGCAAGAAGAGTCTATACGGGTATCCGTAACGGCTTACGTCGCCGAAAACGCGCCGCCTCGCGGCTTTAAACAGAACGAGGAGAACCGCCATCTAAAGGCTGTCGAGTTTTTTCGAAAGCTGGCGGAAGACGCCCCTCTTGTGACCTACGTATCTAATTCTAGGGGCTCGGTTGAAGACATGTTGATCGATGAGCGCCCGTATACATTCGACAAGCGGAAGGGCGTCGAGATCGACCTGGCATTCAAGCGGCTCGAGCTTGCTGTTGCGGAACAAGTCAAAATCCCGCCGGAGCAGCCGCCTCCTGATCAGGAGGGACAGAGCGACCAGCAAGACCAAGGTAAAAACGGGAGCGAGAAGGAAGACGAGGAGAGGCGGTGCAGCGATCTTAAAAGAAAAGCTAGCGGCCCCGTCGGCGGCCCCGTAAGCAGGAAGATTTTCGGCGAATGCGCAAAGTAAGGAGGTAAGATGACGATACGCCGCATTAACGTTACACCTGATGTCCCCTCGTCCATCCAGACTGTAGAGCTAGGGGGCGTAGAGTACCGCCTAGAGCTAGAGTGGAGAGGGCGCTTGGAGTCATGGTACGCTTCCTTGTATGAAGGAGAGGTTGAAGAGCAGCCTATCCGGCGCTACGCCCGCGTCGTTCCTCAACAGCCGTTGTTCAATAAGCGCCTCCCTGTAGAGAGAGGATTGTTCTTTGTAGACGGCCCCCTAGAAGATTACACCCGATATGATCTAGGGGATAAAGTAACTATTCTTTGGATTTCTGCTTCGCCCTAATTATGGCTAAGACGCTTTTTGATCGAAATATACGGGTGGCTCTAGACGACCTTGCTTTTGATGATCTTCGTATTGATTTCGATGTTGAGAAGACACTAAAGCCCGAGCCTAACAAGGCTAAGATCGAAGTTTACAACCTTTCGAGAGACCGTAGCGATACCGTAAAGTCTCGAGCTCAGGATACTCTAGTTAGACTAGAGGCTGGATACGGGTCGACCTCCCGCCTTATTTTTCAAGGCGCTCCGACTAAGGGCGGAGTGCAAGTCAAAGACGACGGGGTCGAGCGCGTACTAAAAATCGAGGCTCAAGATGGTCTTGATGAGTACAAAAGCTCCCGCATCAGTGAATCGGTGCAGGCCGGAATCGAGATCGAGGAGGCTGTTAGGCGCGTTGTTGATACGATTGATCTGCCTGCTGGAAAAATCAAAGTTCCTGAGGAAGCAGATCAGCTCTCTCAGGGTAAACTATTTAGGGGGCGCTCGGTGGACGCCCTGCGGTCCCTAGCGACAACGGCTGGAGCCGATTTTAGTATACAGGATGGTCGGATTCAATTCGTTCCAAAAGACGAGACGAACGAGAATACGGCCCCTCTGTTCTCCAGTGAAAACAACAATCTTATCGCGGCGCCGTCTAAAAAAGATAATGGTATTGAGCTTACCGCGCTGCTTGACGGCACGCTCAATCCCGGCGATCGATTTGAGCTAAGATCAGAAGAAATATCGGGCATCTACAAGGCTAAAAAAGTACGGTACAAGGGCTCGAAATACGAGTCAAATTTCTACATTAAAGTCGAGGCTACGGAGAGTTCAACATGACTGTATCTGATGAAACTATAGAGCTCATCCTCGATCAGGCGACCGCCCAGACCCGCACTGCTCTGCCTGGCGTTATCAAATCATACGATCAAGATACACAGACTTGCTCGGTCCAGCCAGCTATCGAGACGCCGATCAAGGACCCGGATACCGGGGAGGTCGTTTTCAAGCCGCAAGACAACATTCCAAATTGCCCTGTGGTATGGAGCTCATCGTCGTCTGCATCCGCCTCCATTACGTTCCCTCTATCACAGGGCGATGAATGCTTGATTGTATGGTGTGAAAAAGCCATCGACTCGTGGATGTCTAAAGGGGGCGATGGTAACGAGCCTGTTGAGCTTAGACAACACGATGACTCAGACGCCGTTGTTTTTCCGGCGATGCGATCGATTCCTGAGGCGCTACCAGACGCCGCCGTAGACGGCAGCTCGATCGTCATTCGAGCCGATGACGGAACCGAGATCAAGTTTAGCTCAGCGGGCGCGGACAAGGAGGTCGCGCTGGCTAAAGACACAAAGAAAACTATCAACGACCTTATCGACAAAGTTCAGCAAATGATCGACATATTCGACAAGCACACGCATCAGACTCCGGCAGGGCCCTCGGGCCCTCCGACCCCCTTCCAGACCCCCGCTAAGCCCGCCGATACAGACAGCTCAGATTACTACGGCGACGGTGGAATAAAAGGAGAATAACGATGACGATCAACTTCTTTTCGCGCTTCAAAACCTACATAAAATCAGATCCTTCTGGACGATTCGACCCCGATAGCGACGGGGATAAGGAGGCTTTCCAGAGCTACAATGAAACCGGCTCGACTGATTACGATAACCCTGCGGACTCCTCGGGGGAGTTCTCGATTGCAGACACCGCCTCGTTCGAGGCGATCTACGGCTATCTTTCAGATGCAATTGGAGTCGAGCTCGACCAAAAAGTAGAGCAGGAGTTTAGACACGAGGGGTCGTTTTTCGATCCAGATCCTCAGAGCGTTAGCCCCCAGGAGCCGTTCGATCTACCAGAAGATCATGTATTAGATTCTGAATATTATACACGCGCTGGTCCGGGGGTGCTGCAGGTTAAAGAGGATGCGATTTACAAGATTTCGTATTCTGTTTCTATTAGGAACGACAGCTCGATAAACGCGTATACCCCCGATGCACAGCTGCAAGTAAACTCTGGATCTGGATGGAATGAAGTTAAGGGTGCTACTTCTACGGCGCACATAGATTCTTTAACGCATCAACATTTTTCGGGCGAGGCGAGCCTTTCCTTGTCCAAAACCGATAATCTGCGCGTCATACTGGATTATAGTGTACAGGAGGGGGATGGCCCTCTGATTAAAGAAGAAAGCACTTACAGCCTTCTTGTTACTTCCATTTCCTGATGACCGATGTGCTTCTAAACAATGAAGGGGATATTGCTCCCGGCGCCTCGCATACGAGCGGGCTGCAGGAGACCGTTCAAAAAATAGCCATACGCCTCAAGACTCATAGAGGGGAATGGTTGTTAAACGAAGACGAGGGTATTCCTTATTTGAGCTGGGTCCAGGCTAGAAACACGCCCTTGGATGACGTCGAGTCGGTCATGATTTCTGAAATCGAGGCCGCAGACGGCGTTATTTCAGTGGATGATATTTCGGTTTCAGTGCAGGGCTCAGAAATAGACATAAGGGCCGGAGTCGTTGTAGAAGATTACGGTCTACAAGAATTTCAAGAAGTTATAAAAATAGGAGAATAGGATGCCCCTTACACTAGAAGGGTATGAAGCAAAACGAGCCGCGGAGTGGAGGCGGCAAATACGGGATTCTTACGAAAATCAGACTGGGGCCAATCCTGACTGGGAGCGTGATACCTTTATCGCTAATATTACGGCTATCATGGCCGACCGGCTCGGGGAGCTTTCTCAAGGCGCACAAAGCGTCTATGAGACGTTCGATGTTGCAGAAGCCCGCGGGGTTTACCTTGACGTTCTGGCGTCGCTCTACGACATCTCTCGGCTTCGTGCTACAAGCTCTACGGTACAGGCTTACCTCGAAGGCTCTCCGGGGGCTACAATTAAGGCGGGGATCGAGGTTCGGGATATCGACGGTAACGATTGGCTGCTAGATGAAGATGTTACACTTGATCCAAATGGCGTCTCAAGCGGTACAGTACGCTTTGTATCTGAGAAAAAGGGCGCCATCCAGATCGACGCTTACGATATTGATACTCGCAATGATAAAGGAGCGATTCTAACGACTGCTCCCGATCTTGATAATGTTTACAATGACAGTAAGGGGGCCGCAGGACGGGACGAAGAGACCGACGACGAACTTCGACAGCGCGTCCAGAGCTCTCAGTCCCGCATCGGCGGCGGCTCGATCCTCTCGCTCCAATCGACGCTCGTTGAAGAAGTTGTTGACATTGAGTCGGCTTTCGCTATCGAGAACGACTCCCAGTTCAAGGACCTCGTGCTGGGCGAGCAGATGCTTCCGCACTCTTACACGGTCTTTATCTACCCTGAAACGCCGACCGTTCTTACCTCGAGCGAGTACAAGAAGCAGATTGCAGAAACCCTTATCGAAAAGGGGCCTAGTGGAATCCGAGCGGGCTCTGAAAACTTCGATACGTTTTACGATATTCCGCTAAACGATGGTTACGAGAAGCGCGTTCGATGGAACTGGGTAACAAGCATCCCTGTCGATATAAAGATTACCGTGGACGAGAAGGTCGGGCAGAGTATCGGCCAGAGCACGGTTGTAGACGAGGTGCAGGATTATTTCAACCAGCTCGACCCGAACGAAAACGTTCGACAGCTTCCGATCTATTCAAGGCTTGGACAATACGACGCTATCGCCGATGTTACACTCCTCCAGTTCGACCGGGGGCCCGGGTACTCCCAGAGCGTCAATATTGATCTTCGTGAAGTCGCTGCTTTTAGTAGCATTCAGGTTTCTTTTTAAATGATTGAATACGATCCTAAACAGCTCGAACGCGCCCTTAAAGACCTCCTTTCTCAATACCGCAACAAGGAACGTATCGAGGCCATTATGGGCGCGATTTTCGGGGATAGCGGCGTCCAGGAGCTCGAGGATGACTTTCGAGATCTACGGGCCTATCACGAGATCGAAAACGCCGTAGGCGAGCAGCTCGAGCAGTGGGGCCGCTTTGTAGGCGAAGAGCGGGAAGGCGTCTCAGACTACCTTTACAGGGGCTTCATTCGGGCTCGATCAGTGGCGAATATCATCGACGGCACCCGCTTCGAGATGGTTCGGCTGGCAGCCACGCTTCCGAGGGTCCCGATCCGGTCCAGAATCCAGTGCAATCTCACCGGCGTCGGGGGCACGACGATCCCGGCAGGCGCGCAAGTCGAGGACGCACAGGGGAACCGCTGGCAGACACGAACGAGCACGACGCTCGAATCGACGGTCCTTCTCGAGAGCGTACAGACGGTCTTCGAGGACGGCTTCCCGTACATCCCGGCATCGGACCTCGATACGACGACCTTTGGTAACGGGCGCATCATATCCGATGTATCAGGCTGGAACGACGTCGAGGCCCTCGAAGACTCGGTGTCGGGCGTTCGATACCGGGACAAGTTCCCGGCTGGAATGCTTCTCGAGGTTACGATCGACGAGATCGTTACGAGGAACGTCAAGCGGAAAATGAGGGCCATCCTCGAGGACGCCAAGCCCGCAGGTGTAGGCATCGGAGTCCACGAGCGCGGGGGTACAGAAACGGAATACTTTCAACTCGACACCGGAAGCGGTCATCAACTCGATCTCGGAAAGCTAGGTAGCACAGTAGGAGGCTAAAGAATGCCGGACGAAAACAACCACCTCGGAACAGGTACAATCGAACGAAATGGCGAAGACGCCCAGTGGCTTACAAATCTCGTGTACGACGACTTCGTCGACGGCAACTTTAACTCAGACGTCGCGCGCCCGAGCTTCAAAAACGGCGGCTACGACGAGGAGCAGATCGTTACCTACGAGAACTTCAACTACCTCTGGAAGAATCTCGGGGCGTGGATCATCTACCTGGACTCGAAGCTCACCGGCGAATACGGAGAGCTCTCGATCGACACCGACATGGCCAGCGAATTCCTCATGTCGATTGAGGGTGCAGGCGTCTCGGGCTCTGCCCCCGCTGCATTCGAGTCTCGAGAGATGATCTCAGACGTCATTACCGCAGCCGGGCTCGCTGGTATCCCTAAAGGCGACGTTGAAATCCGGGCCAATGACGGCGATTACGGTACGCTGGCGCTCTTCGATCTCTTCATGAAGGGCGGCAACGTTCAGCTCGACGCCGATGCGATGACTCTACTCGATTCTGCGGGCAGCATACCTGAAAACGGCTCTTCGCGCCTCGAAGTCTCGACGGTCGATACCGATAAGGTCCGCCTGTACACCGAGGACTGGTTCTGGGAAGACACCATAGACGGAGAGAGTCGACAAGTCGGTGCCCTAGAGGTTAAGGACAACGACGGGCTTGGAAACGACGAAGTGTTCGC
>AKVG01000006.1_pt1 | contig 39362 bp, 64 predicted proteins | sample 248631 | NCBI WGS metagenome assembly AKVG01 (sample SAMN03295113, study PRJNA81851) | hypersaline lake metagenome | isolation source: aqueous lake water sample, post-0.1 um filtrate containing the viral fraction | place: Australia: Lake Tyrrell in northwestern Victoria
ATACAAAGCACATAGATATATATGAGAAAGGACACGGCGGAGACTCATCTTATTTGCTTCTCTCAAATAATGATTCTATAAATGCTGACGCTGATTTGAACTACTACGGGTTTGGCTTATGGTATGGAGCAATGGAAATGAAAGAATACGAGATATGGGTAGCTGGTTCAGCACAGACTGAGGGGGGCGGAGACTCTGGCACTCCTGGACTATTCCACCCTACACCCGAGATAAATGAACATATAGATTCTGGCGATGATAAATCATTAGGTGCTATACATCATACACTATCAAATATTGTCGACCATATAAATGGTTTGATAAATGACTTGGCACTAGGTAATATCAGCGACCCAGCTGAATTAACTGCTGCAATAAAGAATATAAATGACAAATTGGGTAGTTTGGAGAGTAGTATCCCTAGTGGGGATTTCTTTGACCTTAGCGACGGAGGAAATGATTCGAGTGATATAGAATGGAGCGAAAATAGTTCTATATCTTACGATGATGGAGTATACACTTACGTTAAACGAATTTTAGATAAGTTAATGGACAATGTAGGTCCTTTTATAAATACTAGGAAAAATGCAGATTGGTTCCAAGACGCGGAAAGTATAAGTCATGCTCTTATCAAGATAGAAAAAGCAATAGAAGCAAAAATTACCACATCTGTTAGTAGTGATAGTGATAGATTAGTACACTTATATTCTGATTCACTTTCAACCACAGCTGATGGTGATTCTGTAGACCCTGCTAATATGCCTATATACGAAGAATCTAGGACTGGAGCGTATTATACAAAAAAAGTGATACCGTTTAGAACTTTTTTGCTTGATAAATTACGTATAACGTTTCAGGCTCAGACAGGTGGAAGTGGTATAACATCAAATGGACGTATACAACTCCGAGCAAGCGGAAATGACGCACAAATAGAGACTCCTCCCTTAGCTGACACGTGGACTAACTTAACTGCCACTCTAGATATAGGCAGCTTAGATTCAACTATAACACATAATCTTGAAGTGATGTTACAAGGAAACGCTTCAGGTTTAGCAACTAGAATTAAGAATTTGAATATATATTTAGTGTGATAATATGAGCAAACAAGAAATTAAAAGAATGTTGTATAATGCAGTACAAAACAATTCTTGTACTATTAAACAAGCAGAATTGATTGTCAACTCTATATTAGAAGCAAGGGGTCGGGTAGACAATGATTGAAATACAGGAAGTAATCAGGTTATTACGTAGCGCAATATCAGGTCAGGAAACTCTAACTATAAAGAAAGCAAACGAAATTGTTGAGACTCTAATTCGTACAAACCCTCTTATTAAATACAGCGATAGAGAAATCATAAGAAAATATATAGACATCCCAGAATGGCTCCTCATAGATGCAGAAGATAGAGATTTCACGTATGGAAGGGAATATGGGCTAGCGTATGATAGAACAGGGATATACGCAGAATTGCTTCTAGACGATATAGACATAGCCGAATACGCAGTCTACAATATAGTAGTCAAACTAACCGCATATAGAACTTATCTCGAAGAGGTCGGTATACTGGCAGCCAAAGCAAGTAATTATATAGATAACAACAGAACACTCAACCACGACTATTATGACGAGAAGGAAGAAAATATTGGACGGTTCCTGAGCGGAGACTATAAATTCTCCCTCCACGGACTGGACAGACTGACAACTTATTTTTGCCGACCATATGTGCGGACAACCGAGGATAATATACTCTATTTCAAGACACAAGATTTCTTTGTCAAGCCACCTCGCTACGTAATTCTCCCAGAAAGTCTATCCGTTCAGGTCAACAACACAGTTACCACACCAATTAATTCAAAATCAACAGCAAAAGGTATAAACGAAAATGTAGGAGTATTAGTTCGAAAAGGCATAACAAACAAAGACACAATCCAAGGGCAGGTATCTTCAACAAACTATGTACCTCCCGAAGCGAACGTAGGCACGACAGGTTCACCAATAGGAGTAAACGCAGGAGTATCATAAATGAGTATAAATGCAAAACAATCCTCGGTATCAGGCGTAGATAAAGATGTAATCATAGATGAGAACGCCAATATAGGGCTTCGATATGGAGTCAAGGATGAGCAGGGTAATGTTATTATGGAAAGGGAAGCCGAGTGTTATACTTGGCAGTTTATGAGGGCTATTGTTGCTATGTTGACTAAGCAATCAATTCAAGGAACGCATTTTGATGGCGGTGACTATTCTAAAGGTGTGAATATTTGGCAGACAGATTATTATGATAGGATTTTTGGTGATGATGAATACCAAGTAGATAATCCTTGGCAATTACATATATCATTAGGCACTTGGTCTGATACTGATAATAACCCTCTTACATCCAGAACTATGTACTCTATGTGGAAGCCATATGATGTTATACCCGATGGTGAAACTGATAATACATTGAACTATGGTAATACAGATAGAAGTGATACTATAACTGATAATTCATCTTCAGGACAATATAGTTATACAGTATCACGTACTTTTAGTAATCAAGGAACCGTAAAAATATATGTCAAATCAATGCACTTTCTATGGGCTCAAGACAGACTAGTTGATTATGATGCCCATAATATTAATATGATAGCTCGTGATATATTAGTCCCACCTGTAGAAATGGCAGCAGGAAGTAGCAAAACTTTTTATTATCAATTTACAGTTAACACTGATGATGAAACTGGTACAGGTGAGTGGACTATAACAAAACAATTCCTAGAAAAGTTAAGAAGCCAAATACAACAATCTGGTAATAGTTCAACAATATACGATGTAAATAAAAAACTTTCCGATACAACTTCCATGGTATTATCTACAGATGACGCACAATTAGCCAGTGACCCTACCGGTTTCCAATCACCTATTGCACATGGAATAGGAGCAGGCGAACTAATATATTATAATAGCAGAATAGAAGGAATAGATAACTACGAACCAAATAGCTTCGACTGGAAAGAAAATGTATATAAAATAAAAAGCAGAACAGGCACGCTGGACTCTACCAACAATCAACTAGACGATGCCGATACAGATTTCCCTACCGAAGGCGTTCTAGATACCGACTATGTCTGGGTAGAATACAGCAGCAACGGACAGGGCGGATATTACTCTATAGTAGGTGTGAATGATGGTGCTCTTGACCTCGGCGAATCAATTAGCACAGATGAAACAGTAACTTACTGGATAGCAGACGAGACCGACCCAAAAACCCAAGTACAGGTCAGACGATTGTTCGAAAACCAATCAGGCTCAACAATAACAGTCAACAAATTATATTTGGACTCTGGCGGTATATTCGCAGGAAAATACTTGAAGCACGGCTCTACCTCCGACGGAGACGCCAACGATGACAGCGTGGATATTACAGATGACAAGATAGCAAGATTTATATTTAATATAACACTCACCCCTGAAAATTAGAGGGTAATATGACAGAAAAATATACAAATGATTATATAGATGGTGAATTCCTCACACCAGAGACGGGCAGTATTAAATATTACAATCACCGACTAATGGCTCACTTTTTCAACCCAATCAATGATAATAAAGACGCCTTCGGATTTTCCTTTGTAGGCAACAATGACATCATCACCAAAAAATGCAAAATAGCCAATACCGACCCAACTCCAACAGATGATGTAGACTCTAGATTCGGCATATTCTCGCAATGGTACAATCCTGACAACGGTAAACTATTTGAATGTCTAGACCCAACGGTAGGCTCCGCAATCTGGAGACAGTTAACAAATAAGCCAAATACAGTTACTTATACCTTGACAAATACTGATGAGTCTACAACTGTAACTCATAACTTAGGCTATATACCCAATGTAACAGTCTTAGATTCAAACGGAAAGGAAATAGGAGTAGATATAAACCACGACTTAGGCACAAAAAACAGTTTCACAGTATCGGCAGATATAAACGAGTCCAACTTAGACAGTCTCGATATAATTATTAAATATTATCCATAAAGGGAGCAAAAATATGAAAAAATTATCAACCTTAATCTTAGCCTTAGCCTTAATCTTAACCTCAACCTTCGCCCAATATTCCAGCAGCAGCGAACGCTACACTCCATTAAGAATGAACGGTCTACCCATCCTGAATTCTAGTACAATAGATTCTATCAGAACAGACATATCAGCCGACTCAACAGAGATACACGATACCCTCACAGTCCATAGAGACAAACTGGATTCACTTTTTGATTATAAATTGAATAAGGCAGATGTGAGAGATAGTGTGAATATAGTACTATCAGATAGCAGCGTATCCAAATTAGGACAGACTATAGAAGACGACGAGGTAGTGAACACCCTTACTGCTTCCAATTACCTATTATTGAATAGTACCAGAGACAGCATAGTAGCCGTATTTGCAGACAGCAGCGTATCCAAGTTAGGACAAAATATAGAAGACGGAGAAGTAGATGATAATATAACCGCAATCAACTACCTACTACTCAACAGCACCCGTGACAGCGTAGTAGCAGTATTAGCTGATAGCAATGTCTCAAAAATAGGACAGATAGTAGATAGTGATGAGTTGACTGATACAATTAGTACCGACCAAGTAAGGGCGATAGATGGCGATGGGTTGCAGTTGACTGATGATGGTGGGAATGGATTGTTTGTTAAAGATGGGGGTAATGTTGGTGCTGGACTAACTAGTCCTGTTTTCAATACTGGTGACGGAATGCACATTAAAAAAATGGATGGAGCTTCTTTGAGATTACAGCAATACTATAAAGTATACGCAGATTTTACTTTAAGGTCTTATAGTGATGCCTCAAATAATAAAAAGTTTGAAATATATTCTAATCCTCTAGACGGAACTTTTCTACGAATAAATACTACTTCTCAAAAACTAAGCTTGTTGTATGAAGATACAAAAGGAATAGTTATAGACTCTGATGGCAACACAGGCTTCAAAAACACCTCGCCGGACGCAACAGCAGACATATCAGGCAACGCAATCATAGGCGACACAACCTCAACAGTAGACGATAGATATTTATATTTTTCCAAAGACGGCACCAAAAAGACAGAATACCTTCGCTGGGACGAGTCAGAATCTAAATTTTGGTTCAGCGATAGTATAACAGCAGAAGGGTATATAGACCATAGTACCGTATACAAGGATAGCGGAATGAAGGCAATAATGAATATCAAATCTAAGAATAAGGTCAAGAAGAAGGGCAAGAAGAAGGGCAAGAAAAAAGGCTTTGCCAAACTAGACCACAAGAGCCTACCAAATCAAGTAAAGACCAAGTTCAGACACAAACGGTATATCCGAAAGAAAGATAATAAGCCCATGTCACCAGACTTTCAACCAATCAAGTCACTCAAGCCTGATACAATAGTGGACACTCTACAGCAAGACACTATCAAAGTAGACTCCTCTTTCCATTATGCTGAAAGCAACAAATATATAAAAACAGATACTACTATTCAGTATGCAGACACCAGCAAGTATATATCCAATTTCAAGACTGTTCGGGATACAAGCATGGGGCGTAATATTTCCAAGATGATTAGTGTGATGATTAAGAGTCAGCAGGAAATGATTAAGAAAGTGCGTAAGTTGCAGAAGAAGGTTGATAGGTTGGAGAGTGTTAAATAAAAGGTAAACAATGAAGTTACTATTGAAATTTATAACTGATAATCCGACGCTTTTTGCAGGATTAATATCTGGATTTATAATTATAGTCTCAGGACTTTTAAGCTTTGCCTTTTTTCTTGGTGACAAATCAGGAAAATCTGAACAAAAAAATCAAAGTAATAAAGATGATGTTGAGAGAATTGAAAATAAAATTGACAAATTACGGCAAAATCTAAAAAGCGATATTAATGAAATATTCCAAAGAATTAATAGCAATTCACAAGAAATCTCTAAAATACAAGGGAAATGTAAAGAGAGAAAAACAAAAGTTAAGCGGATAACTAACAAGTTAAATGGAGGTATAGATGAATAGAAACAAAAAAAACAAGTCAATAATTAATATTTTCAAAAAAGATTTCTGGCACGAAGAAATGAGTATTATATTGTTAACAATTGCTTTTTTTCTTGTGTTAATTTGGACCTTTTGGAAGGGTGATTCTGAAATGTATGATTACTTGAATAGTTTTACAAATTTATACTACTTTGCTGTTCTTGCCTTCGGCGGTTTGAAAACATATAAATATAAGAAAGGAAAAGACTCAAAAAAGTGAAAAATACTGTAATTAACATATTAATTATATTGGGTTTACTTGCTGCTGGTTTTATAGGTGGCTGTCAGTTCCACAAAGCCAATTCAGAGCCGAAAATAGTCCACGATACTACCAAAATAGAACCTGATAGTATGGATATTATTCAGAAAGCCAGAATTGGCTATATAAGAGCAAACAAAGATTCGATAAGGGAAAAATACGGAAAAATATATAAAGACACTAATATAGTAGATTCTACCCGTATGAGGATAAAAGACAGTACTGCAGTAGACACTAATTATATCAACATACCTTATCAATACGCTGATACTAGTTTTCAAAAAACATTAAAAGATAGTTCCAGCAGGGCTAAAGTTACTTTTCAGCAACAAATTAAAACTTGGTCCTACTGGTCTCCAATCAATCAGATTGAAAGAGAAATAAATTATAGCGAGCCTGAAATAACAACTCAAAAAAGAAGGTATCAATGGAAATGGTACTATAATATTGGAATAAGTGCCGGTTATAGTCCTAACAATGGTTTATTTATGGGAATTAGTTACAGTTTTACTTATGGTAATTATCTAAGAATTAAAAACCGCTATGAAGGCCGTTAAAACAGCAATCAAATTTTTAAGGTCATTACTATCATTAAAACCAAAAAGGAAGCGATTTATGGGTAACACTTTCGATATTGGTGAAATTAGAAGATTAATTAAAGAAACATTAAAAGAAGTTAGCCTATATAGTAAAGAAGCAGTTGATTTGTTATTATATACCGCTATGACAGAAACCGGATTTAAGCATTTAGTCCAAGGCTATAGCAGCCGTGGAACTGCAGCTTCATATTTTCAAGTAGAACCGGCTACAGCAATAGACCATTATAGGAACTATCTATTATATAGAATAGGTCTAAGACTGAAAATTAAAAAAGCCTGTAAATTTGTAGACTATTCAGTAGTTAGTCAGAAAGATAAAGAAGATATAAAACTAAAAATTAATAAGTCTAATGTAAGAAGGCAGCTAATATATAATATCAGATTTTCTATTATTATGGCACGATTAGTTTATTATCGTGACGACAGACCAATACCTGAAACCACAAAAGGTAAAGCCGATATGTGGAAAAATGTATATAATACTAATAACGGAAAAGGCGAAGTAGAAGATTTCTTAAAAGCTGCTGAAAAATGTAAAGAACAATTATAAACTTGAAAAATACAAAAATAATTTCTATCTTGTAAGTACAATTTAGACTTGATTCTTTCATTCCTTCTTTTATCATTATCATCATTTTTTTTACCTCGGCGGTAGGGTTTAACGGCCCTATCGCTTTTTTTTATTGAAAAAAATCAGAAAAGTATTTGTAATTGGTTTTGATGTTTATTACATTGTTGTAGATGATAATGAAAGAGAGAAGGAAACAAATGAAAACAAGAAACAAAAAAAGAGGTAGAAAGATGGGTAGAAGTAGAAGGGTTAAACAGGAACAAATGAAGTGGGATTTCAATAAAGATTTTACAATTTTTGATTGGTCCAGAAATGTAACTAAGACTTTACAGGTTGATTCTGATAATTTAATACTTAGAGTTGTTACAAATAACAGTTCTGTCAATTATGAAAAGATAGATAAAAAAGAGTTGAAGGAAATGAAGGAAACTAAAAAGAAGCAAGATAAAGCATTTAATAGTAATGTTAAATAAGAGGTAAGAGAATGGAAACTATACAAACAACAAAAGGCGTTCTTGAAATGGAAGGTTATGTATTTCGTGATAATGTTCCAAAACATTTAATTGTTACAGTTTTACCTCAGAAATGTAAATATACAATAGAAGCCGTTCATCCAATGATTCAAGAGCCAATAGTAAAATTTGACGAAAGAAACACTCAACAGGACCTTGATATTATCATGAATTGGTATGAAAAAGCAATAATATAAAAATATAGAGGTAAAGAAATGTTAAACCTAAACAAAACATATTCGGCCAGAAAATACGAAGCTAAACAAAAATTATTAAGAAAGGCTCATAAGGAAGATTGGCAAGATTGTGTTAAAGTCTCTCAAAATCTTAATATACTGGAAACATTGAGGCAAAAAGTTGGTAAAGAAGGGGCTGCAGTACTGCACGAAGTTAATAAATGCACGCTTGAAGATAATAGTTTGACTTATCAAGAAAAAGTAGGCAGAGAACCGCACGACTGGGACGAATACCCACTTCAAAATATAGAATTTACGGACAAAAAAATAATTTTTGAATTGGAATATATGGATAACGATATAACTACCAGAGAAGTCCATTATGACAGTCTTAAAGTAGAAATTGAGGGCCTTGGTATCGGTATTTATAAACAGAATTTAAAAATAATGAAGATAGAAAAGTAATTTTTAACCGGTCGGGTTAGTAGCCCGGCCTATATAAAAAGGTGGAATATGGGAACGCAAGAAACAACCGAAATATGGATGATACCAGATTATAACACCGAATTTTATCCTTGTCACTTGGCAACTATTCATAAAAAGCACGGTCGCTATTATACAAATGGCGGTAGATTTGGGTATAAGGTTACAGGCGAATCCAAACTATTTAATGTAGAAATAGAAAAAATATTTGATGTATTATTAGGAACACATACTAAGGAACAATTAGGTAAAGTAAACATTGCGGTAATGCAATAATTTTAATTTAAAACATAGAGGTTTAAAATGTCTGATTTCAATAAAATTAAGAAGTTTCTCAAGAAACAGTCTAAACAAGAAGTAGAAGCGGAAAAACCTTTAGTTGCTAATGATTATAACCGGCAATTATACAAGCTGTTAGACATTCAGGAAAGGTTTCAAGATAAAGAGACCGCTGCAGCAAGTTATAAAATGAATAGAGCTACCTCTAAAACTGATTTCAGAGTTGTTAAATTAGTAGACGATACTAAAACCAATTATATAGGTAAAAGACTGGATATAAAGCCGAAAAAGGAACGTATTGATTTAAGTGTAACAACTAAAAACGGCGGTAATACCGAGTTCGCTTTAAAATTTTCTCAAATAGATGATATAATTATGCTATTCAGCCCAATTAAATTTGAGATACAGACCAGCTTAGGCGATACTTTTGAAATAATTCCGGAATAATTGAGAAAGACGCTTGACATTGTTATTAATAACAATTACATTACTATTGATGATAATGAAGGAAAGCAAAAAGGAGTTAAAAATGAGAAACGAAGTCAAAGAAGGAATCAAGGAAATAAGAAAAGTAGTTAAGGAATTAGGACTTAGCAACCGCAACGTATCAGTCCGGAAAAATCGGGGTAGCATTAAGGTAGAAATAAAAGACGCTAAAGCATTAAAACACGCTAATAAAATTGAAAAAGTTGCCAAGGGACAGAGCAAAATCGACCGTGATGAGGTTACCCACGAAATTTTAAGCGGTGGTAATATTTTTGTTAACTTTAGAGTTAAAAGAGAAGTTTATAAAGACTTTCTCGAACAGGCTCGTAATGCAGTCAAAGAACTAAAACAGTCTGAAAGTAATACTGCAGAAATAGCCGGCTTAGAAGTTTTCATTCCTGAAGACCACCCTGACAATTTAGTTTTCTTTGAAGACACAAATGAGAGAGTAATTGAAACACAGGCTATTGAAGATATAGCGAAAGAAATGGCTATATTAGACCAGCAAGAAGAAGATGAAGACAACGAAGAAAATAATGAAGATGATAGCGAAGACCACCAAAAAACAATAAGCTCAATGCAGGAAAGAATAAAAAGAGATTTTGCAAGTATTGTTGAAGAAAATGACAATGTCGGTAATGCTGTTATATATATGAATCAGGGCAAATATGAATTAAATTCAATTCTGGAAAATTCTTTTAAGTTATGCGACCTGAAAGAAGCCAGTTTTCAAAGACTCTGGGATTCAATAGGAACTTATGACCTTGGGTCAAAATATATAATTGACACAAATTTTAATAGTTTTATTCAAAAAATTGCCGTTGTAGAAACACCTAACGGATGGCTAGAGATTACAAGGGGCTGCCTTGGAATTGGTAGTAATTCCGCTCAAGATGTATCAGCTATATTTTACCATAGCGAGAAGCCTACAGAAAAAGACCTATTTTTAGTTCATAGCCAATCTAATAGGCTCTTTAAAGTTCAATAATAAATCTTTAACAGGCCGGCTTAGTAGGCCGGCCATAAATAGAGGTAAAAATGAGTAATAAAACACAAAAACAAAAGATTTTAGAGCACCTTCAGGCCGGTTATTCATTAACCCAAGCCAAAGCAGTAGATAAATGGGATTGCTACCGGCTTTCAGGACGTATAAAGGAACTTCGGGACGAGGGCCACAACATAAAGACTCGAATGATATATAAAGATAATGGGAAACGTTACGGGGTATATAGGTATTATGATAAGATAATAAAATGCCAATATGAAGACATACAAAAATATGTTTATATGGTTAGAAACAAATATAAAATGTGTAATAAAGGGTTTTGGCTAAAAAATGGTGAGCCGGTAACTCTTGACTATATAAAATTTAATGAAAAAATATTTCCAGATGGTAAGTTTGTATTCCTCATAAAACAAAGTAAAATAGAGGAAAAACAAAATAGAGAAGTTGGTGCATATTTTGGTTTTGATATATTAGAACTCTCAAAAATACCAGACAAACTTAAAAAAATGACAAAGAAATAGGCCTATAACTTTACATTGTTATTAATATTTATTATATTATCAATGATAACAACAACAAAAAAATAGAGGTAGAAAAATGAAAGTAAAATTATTAAAAATAACGCTTCAAAATTTTTGCGATATTAAGCAAAAAACGATTAATTTCAAAAGCAGTAATAATCTGTATGGTGATAATGAGACCGGCAAAACCACTATTCTGGACGCTCATTTTTGGCTATTCACCGGCAAAAACCACAACTACAAAAAGAAAGACTTTGAACCTAAACCGTTAGATGAGAACGGCGAACCGGTCCACAATTTGGTTACCAAAGTTACTGAAATTTGGCAAATCGGGGACCAGACAATAGAATTAGGGAAAAAGTGGGTTGAAGACTGGAAGACCAGAAACGGGGAAAAGGTTAAGGTAAAAGGTCATACCAGCGAATATATTATCAACTCTATTGATGGTAAACAGAAAAAAGAATTTGAGCAGTTTGTTAATGAAAACATTGCTCCAATTGATTTAATACCGTTGTTAACCGACCCAATGAAATTCAATTCCTTACACTGGGAAAAAATGCGAGAACGGTTGATTGAATTAGAGAATGTAACGGACGAACAGGTAATTGACGAAAAGAATAAAGATTATGATATTGAACAGCAAATCAAGAAATATGGAGCGGAAGAATATAAAGACAAACTGGAATCAGATAAAAAAGATATACAAAAGAGTCAAAGCAAACTGTCCAGCAGTATTGAAACGCTAAAAAACGAAATAACTGAGGAACCTGAACGCTCTCAGGAAGAACTTGAAGCCGAGATTGAAAAAATAAATAATAAAATTGCTGAGGTGAAAAGCCAAGATAGTCAAACTAACACAAAAGTAAAAGAGTTAAAGACTAAATTATCTAATCTGAAGTCTGAAAGATTAAAAGTCAAGGCTAACCTGCTGGATAAGCAAGAGGAAGAAAATGAAGATATACGGGAGCAATTAGAAAAACTCAAGGATGATAAAAGTGAAGTAAAAAATGATACGAATAAACTAGAAAATAAAATTGAACAAAAAGAAAATGAATTAGATAATAAACAGCAAAAGGTTGAAGATTTAAGGGATAAATATGACCGTATTGCTGAAAAAGAGCCAGAACAGGCTTTTGAATGCCCTCATTGTGGGAAAGAAGTATATAACTATCAAATTAATGATAGTAAGGAAGATTTTTATGAATGGAGGGCTAACAAACTGGAAGAAATAGATGATAAAGGCGTTAGTTTACTAAGTGAAGTTGAAGGCCTGCAGGAAGAAATTACTGAATTAAAAGATAAAAAAGAATCTAATCAGGACACTATTGAAACGCTTGACAGTCAGATAAAAGACTTAGAAGAAAAAAAGGAAAAAGAAAGCAGCAATATAGAAGAAAATCAGGATATAAAAAAGCTTACTTATGATATTAAGAAGGTTAAGAAGAAAATTAAGCAGGAAAAGCAAAAGGATGAATCGGAACAGAAAAGCGAACGGTTAGAAGAACTGGAAGATAAAAAAGAAAAACTTCAAAATAAGCGAGACATATACGTAGAGAACAGGAAAAACAAGAAGGCAGTTAAGGCCAAAGAAAAGAAATTAAAGGGGCTGAGAGGCAAACTTGACAATGTTCAGGAAAAGATTAATAAAGTAGAACAGTTTATAAAAGATAAGGCCTTTTTTCTACAGGAAAAGGTAAACAAACGCTTTGATGTAGCCAGTTTTAGACTTTTTGAGGAAAAGCTTAACGGCGTTATTAATCCTGATTGTGTTTGTCTTGTCGGAGGAACTCCCTTTGAACAGAATACTAATCTGGGGGCCAAGGTCAACGCAGGCCTTGATATAATAGATAAGTTTCAGAAAGAGTATGATATTAGGCTACCTGTATTTGTTGACAATGCTGAAAGCATTACTGATATTTATGAGGTTGACACTCAATTAATTAAACTGATTAAGCCTGAAATTGATTCTGAAGAAAAAAGAGAATATTATTCTGAACTTAAACAGCGGAGGATGTCGTAATGTTTAGCAAATGCGAGAACTTGCAGAAATATGAAAAATTTAGCGGAGCTAAAGAAGAACTCAGAAAAGCAGCTAAACATTTAGAAGCTGCACGTGAATATTTTAAACCAAGTACAGAAAACGACCAAAAAATAAGAAGAACAGAACAGCAAACACAAAAAATATTAATGAATTTTGATGAGAAAATTAAAAATATAAATGGAGGTAAAAATGACTAAGGACAAAAGTCAAAAACAAGGCAATAACAGTAATGAAGACGAAGAACAGGAAGAAATGAGTGAAATAGCCCGAACTTCACAAAGATTTACCGAGAAAGTTCAGGACGCTTTCAATCAGGAATTAGCTTCCGATAAAGAATTTACCGATTACGAAAAGCAATTAGCAAGACATCTGTTCATTAAAATTAACCAGCAGCTTAAAGAGTTTGAAAAAAAGCGAGTGAAGTATAACAATAATAATAAATTACCCTACAAGTGGAGCAATATTGACCTTGAACAATTAGCGATGGACGCTGTTCATAGAATTAATTTAGGGCTGGACGCTTTGATACCTAATCATATATGGCCTGTACCTTATCATAATTCTAAAAAGGGTAAATACGACCTTGACCTGCAAATAGGTTATAAAGGTAAAGACTATTACAGGCGAAAGGCAGCAGTTGAGGAGCCGAAAGATATTCGTTATGAATTAATTTATTCTAATCAAACTTTTAAACCGCTTAAAAAAGACAAAAATAACGAAGTGGAAAGTTATATTTATGAAGAGGCAGATAATCCTTTCAATCCCGGGGAAGTAATCGGCGGTTTTGGTTATATTATATTTGAAGACTCCACTAAAAACAAGCTTGTCAAAGTTTCTGAAAAAGAATTCCGCAAATCTAAGAATAAATCAAAATCAGGTTTCTGGGACGATTGGCCTGACAGAATGAGATATAAAACATTAGTACATAGAACTACTGAAAAACTTCAAATTGACCCTGAAAAAGTTAACGCTAAAAGTTTCGGTTATGTAGAGCAACAAGAAGTTGAACAATTAGAGACCCCTGAAAAAAAGAATAAAAAAGCAAAGCAAGGAACTGATAATTTTAGCGATTTTCAAGAAGCCGAGGAAGTAGAACCGAATGAAGAACCTGATAGAAAACCGGATAACGATGAAGAGACCCAAGAAGACCAGCCAGAAAATGATAACCAAGAAACGGACACCGGCAAAAAACAGAGGAGCTTTTAAATGGATATTAATACCGTTGTAAGTGGCTCAACAGCAAATCTATACAAACTTTCTGACGGCCAGACTTCGCTTTTATTGGAGTGTGGCCTAACATTAAATAAAATGAGAGAAAAAGGCGTTAAATTGGGTGATGTTTCCGGCTGTTTAGTCAGTCACGAGCATAAAGACCACGCTAAAGGGGTATTAGACTTATTAAACGTTGGAGTTCCTATATTTTGCTCTCAGGGTACCGCAAAAGCAAAAGATATATATAATAGCAATAATTGTAATATTGTAAAACATAAAAAAGAGTTTAGGTTAGGAACATTTGTAATAAAACCCTTTAACGCTGCTCATGACGCTAACGAACCGCTGGGCTTCTTCATATATTCAATTAAGACCGGAGAAAGGCTTTTATTTGCTACCGATACCTATTATATAGAGCCAAAACTTGACAAATTAAAATATTTGATGGTTGAATGTAGTTATATAGAAGAAATTCTATATAATAAGTTAGATGAACTGGAAGATTTTTATGTTAATAGACTCCAGGAGTCGCATTTATCTCTTGAAATGTTACTTGATTATCTGGAAAAACTAGACACTTCAAAATTGAAAGAAGTCCATATTCTACACGTAAGCGGTCGCGTAGGAAATAAAAAAGAAATTAAAAGACAGGTACAGCGAAAGGTCGGCGTACCTGTTAGAATTTAAGAGAGGATAATAATGAATAACAAGAAAAAGAAATTATTAGACGTATTAGGCAGAACAGAGAGACTAATAAAAGATATAAATAATATTGAGAGTAAAGTTGAAGATGATGATTTTTTAAATGATTTTATAGGTCATTTTTATAAAAATGCAGAGAACAATATAAAAAAGGCAAAAGAAGGTTTAAACGATATTTATAATCAAAAATATGAGGATTAATTTATGAAAGAATATAAACTGGTACCGGTCGAAGATATAGAGAGATTAGAGCGAGCACGTAAATATTTAATGAAAGAATTCATTACTAATAATGCTGAAACCGAAATGGAGGAAAGACAACTACTAGCACAATTACGGAGGGTATCAGGTAGAATGCACCAAATAACCCACCGCAAATATAAATCTAATTTGATTTTTAGAATTGTTCATTTAGTTAATCGCATAAAAATCAAAATTAAGAGGTTATTCAGATGGAATTAAAACTTAACAGACACAAAATTAAGCAAGAAATACAAAATAATTTTTACAGTCAGGCTGAATTTGCTAGAGAAATTGACCTTATGCCGGCAAATCTTTCCAAAATTCTAACTGGAAAGCAAGAGCCTGAACTAAGTACTTTTTTCGATATTATAGCCAAATTGATTGAAGTATCTGAAGACTTTGATATAGACGATTGTATTATTACAGATAATAATTAATCTTTATATTCCAAGTATTTATTTTTATATTATAATTGTAAATGTAAATATAATAAAAAAAAGGAACTCAAAGAATGGAAGCTAAAGAAAAACAAAAACAAGATTGGATAGACTATAAAGAAGTATGTAAAAAAACCGGAATAAGGCCTAGCCAGCTTAATTATTTAGTCCGAGATATGAGGATACCGAGCGAGATGGTTAAAAAGAGAGGACACGGCTATCCACGTAAGTATGACCCTGAAGTTATAGAAGTGATTGAAGACTGGAAACAAAATTAATTTATAACTAAAAGAGTAATTAAATTAATAAGATTTTTTTGTTTAAAAGTTTAGCATATTGTATTAAATTAGAGTGTGACAAATAAAAATAAAGGGGTAATAAATTGAAAAAAGATATTTACAAAATTGGTGAAATAGCGAAAAAGTTCGGGGTTTCTGAAACAACTGTATATAAATGGATTAAGAACGGTAAACTGAAAACAGTAAAAATTGATGGAGTTACTCGTATAACTGAAAGTGATTTACAGAATTTTATTGAAGACCATAGAGGTTAATCATGTCAAGACCTACTAAAACCGGCTTAGATTACTTTAACTTAGATTGTAATATGGATGATGAGGTAGATTTGATTGTTGCAGAACACGGCTCAAAAGGTTTTCACATACTTATTAAGTTATTTCAAGTGATATATGGAAATAAAGGATATTACATTGAATGGAATAAACGTAATCAATTACTGCTTAGCAAAAAGGTTTCCGTTAACAGAAACTTAGTTACAAGTGTGGTTTCTGATTGTCTGGAATGGGGGATATTTAACAGTAATTTATATCAGAAACACAACGTTCTATCTTCCACGAGAATTCAGAAACAATACATTTCGGCAACCTATAAACGCTCACGGGTTAAAGTCATAGAAAACTATTTACTTATAGAAAAACCTGATAGGAAAAACATAACTTACATCGAGGTTTCTGATGTCAAAAACTCCGATACAACTGGGGATAATGATAACAATTGTACACAAAGTAAAGTAAAGGAAAGTAAAGTAAAGAAAAGTAAAGCTACAAACAATAACGTTCGAGATTCAAAATCTCAAACGATAGAAAACAATTCCTACTTACCTAATATGATTTTTCACGATTTACCGATTAAGTACAAAAAAATAGCCAATCGTACAAGCGAAGAAGATTATGAGTTAGCAGCAAGTTATCATAATTATCAATCTACACGCTTCAAAATGCGAAATTTAGGAATAAAAAAAGACTTACGGGGTGCTGATACTATTAGACTACTTCAACAGTCTGATGGTTATGAGATTGACGAAATAGAGAACGCTTTGAAATGGTGTCTTAAAAATGATTTTTGGTCCCAAAATATTAAGTCGATTGGTGCAGTACGTAAGAAAAATGACGGGGAAGAATATAAATTTGATAATATGTTTGATAAATATAATAATTCAGAACAGAAAAGTATAAAAATAGAGGGTAATAATGGACTCGATAATAGTGAATACCACCAAAACGACGAAGTCCTTAACTTCTAATTGCTCAGTCTGTGGTGAAGATATAGATAAACCTAAAGATAAAATTAAGAAAGATAATATAAAATTTTGTGATGACTGCAGGGAAAAAGAAAATAAAAGGCGTTACATCAATCAGATTAAGAAAGTAATCCCTAGGAAATACTGGAAAATTAAGGATAAATACGGTATGACTGATAATATTGAGAATTTTATAAACAAAAATTTGTATATGTACGGACCCCAAGGGACCGGAAAAACTACTTTAGCCACCTTTATAGCAAAATATTATTTAAAACACCGTGTTATTGAAATGAGCCAGAGAAGTAAACCAAATGTTAAATTTGTCTCTATGCCTGAAAAGATATTTAATTTACAATATAATATGGACGAGAGAGATAGAGAGATAAAGAAATTAAAAAAGACCAGTAAATTATTGATTCTGGATGATTTTGCAGTAAGCAAGCCTACTGATTTCGTGGTCCAAGTTTCTTATTTAATTATAGATTACAGGGAAAAATATGAACTGCCTACTATTATAACCTCAAATTTAAATTTAAAGCAAATCAAAGAACACTATAACCCAAGATTATCAAGCAGAATCACAGGGATGTGTAAAACTGTAATGCTAACAGGTAAAGACAAAAGGGTAGAAGATGAGTAAGGAATTAAATGAGTTTGAACGGGAATTTATCAGACATTGTAAGCAAAAGTGCCCTTTAAATTGTGATATGATTAAAGGGGACAGGAAGGAAATTTTAAAAGAAGGCTGTCCTATAATAATATTTGAATATACTGCAGCAAAAGATAATAATATAAATATAGATTTAGATGAAAGACTCACGGCAATTATTAATTCCGGCCTCTGGAAAAGAGCACGGCCGGCACGCTAAACGGGGCAAATTTAACTATGAGCATAGATAAAATTAAAAAAGGTGATAAAATACTTCTAACAAAAGATACCGGCGAAACAATGCCAAAATGGAAGGTTAAAACAATGCGAGACGGAACAAAATATAGAATTATGGATGATGGTAGTTTTAAAAAAATAAAGGAAGGACAAAAATGAGTAGAATAACAAAATTTAAGGAAACGAAGCGAGGAAAAATAATAATTAAGTGGGAAACCAAAAATAATGATGAATGGGATACTTTCCGTATGTCCTGCAATGATGACGCTCGACCGGAATTATATAACGCTTTGGATGAACTTGCTAAAGATGTTGTAAAAATAGCTGAATTGGAGGAGGAAGATGTTCACAAGAAAATATCAGTTAAAGGTGTTTCCTTCAGTTATAGCAATGATGTAATGGGGGCTGTTATGTCCGCTCAAAAAGAGTTAAAAAACTCTAATGCTCCATTATGCTTTCCAACTCCACACAAACCAGCTGAAGATTATTCAGAAGCTGGTGACAATCCAACCTTACCACAGTCGGCAGTTAATCACCTTACTGAACTTAAAAAGGAATGTTGGGTATACATAAAAGGAGAACGTAAACAAATGAATGTATTTGATAATGACGAGGTAGAAATAGACGGGTATAACGGCGAGGAAAAAGTAGACTTTGAGACCGGTGAAGTTATCCACGAATCAAAGGTTGATGGTACTGAGAAAGAGATTCCAAAGCAAGAAGAAACTGAGGAGGAAGTAGTAGGCGGTGAAGTTATAAGTGAAAATTATAGGTAATGTATGACTAAAGAAAGAATCACAACCGGCAGCCTCATTGAACATTACAATAAAGGCAATATTAAAGAAATAGACGGTAAAACAATAGGTAAGATAGATTTGCCTACTCCGCTATTAAATCCATCTATGCTAAAAAAGTTTAGTGAAGCGATTATTCAAGGAATTAAAGAACAGGTAAAAGATGAGCAAAAACAAACTTAAACAACTGCAGAAAAATAGAAAAGCAATATTAAACAAATTGGACCAGATACCTAATGATATTGACACTAATGAACACTATATATACAATGAAAAAGTACAATCGGCTCTATTATTAGGTATTCAAAAAGCAAGAGTTGAATGGAAAATAAACAAAGTTAAAAATAAACTTAAATAGAGGTAAAAAAATGAGTGATTTAAAACTGTTAGAAAAGTTAGAAGAAATTAAAGATTATGGAGCTTATAGCCTAAGCGTAAATTATGGAAGCCATGAAGTTGGTGAGGATGATACCGGCGTTAAACCATCAAACAGAAAAATACTGGTATATTGGAGACCTACTGGCTATACAGGTGAAGTGGCAGAAATATATAAAGGTACAGTTGGCGAATTTATTAATAATTTTGATGTTGAGAATAGCAAACCAAAACAATTGAATAATCCACCTGAACAATATATGTTTGAATTGGACGAAGGTCATTATTTCTGGGGGAATGAAGAAATGGTAGAGGACTTTAAGAAGGATAAGGGCTTTATAGAAATTGATGAGGAGGGTAAAAATGAGTGGAGATAAAGACGAATTAGAAGAGTATATCGAATTTATTAACAATAAAAACAAATGGTTGAATAAGGTTGTTCCAATATTACAAAAAGATATAAAAGAAAATGGTTTTACTGTTAAGATTAGTGGAAATGAATTATATAAGATAGACAAAGAGCGGATTGACAAAATATTAAAAGATAGTTTTATAGGGAAACCATATAAAATTTCGGCCTCTATTCGACCTAAGTTTAACAGATTATATTTATTTCTATCTTATATTATAAATGACAACTCTGAAAGTGAAAAAGTAGGATTGGCTAAATTCAATCATGAAGGAAGTGGAAAGTTTACCGAACTGGTAAACTTTTTAGGACGTAAAACTAACTTTACATTCAAAAGACAGCAGGAGCTTGTTAAAGTTAAGCATGATTTACAAAAAGCAATTAGCGGTTTAAAAGATGATTTAAAAGAAGTTAAACAAAAAATTATAATAGAGGAATCGGTATAATGACACAAAAAAGAGGAAAAGAATTTGAGGAGGCAGTAAAACAACTACTTGAGGCTTATAATCTAGACTGGTTAAGAGTAGATACTTACCGCTGTCCTAATTGTGAACAAATTATTAACCGAAATGCTGCAGGATTTCCAGACTATCAAATTATTAGCCCTTTTATTCTATATGTCGAATGTAAGACAGGCAGCAGCAGGCTGAACAGTAATCAAAGAGAAGTAAGGCAAAAGTTAGAGGCTCAAGGTCAAGATTACTTTGTAGCCCGTGATAATATAGATGGACTAAAAAAACTATTAGATAAGAAATTAAATAAAAATTGAGGTAAAAATGAAACAGTATATTAATATTGAAGGTCAACCCGTACTTATAGCAAGGAGTAGAATACAAAAACTTGCTAAGCGGTTAAACGGGTTAGTTACGGCAGATAATAAAGAAGATTGCAGAGATATGAAACCGTATCAATTTGAAGAAGTACAGATTGAAGACTATGAAAAGGAGTTCATGAAGGAATTAAAGGAGAAATATGATTAATAAAAAAACTATATTAGGAAAATGATATGAAAAAGATAGGGTATGAAATAGAAGATATAGACGGAACAATTTTTAGGTCTTTAACTAAATGTCCTTATAAAGTGTATGAGTACAGCGACGGACACGGTAGTATTAGGCACGTTGGTGCTCTACCTTGCGAAAAGTGTGATTATCACAAATATATGGACAAACAAGAGCAATATGTTAAATGCAGTTATGAGGACAAAAATGAATGATGTTAATCCAAAAAATTAAATAAGGAGGTAAAAAATGGGTATAATAATTAAAAGTGACCGAGGAAAGTATGAAATGACTTCAGTAGATATGATTGACCGTTATGGACCACAAGCGGAAAAATTTATTCAGGAAATGCTGAGAAGAATGGCCGATAATGAAGACCGGACGAATTGGCTTAATGTAAATGTAAGTGATTTATTAAATAGTCTAAAGGCAGCAGTTGAACGCTTAGAAAATAGAATAAGGAAAGACCCTATGGAACAGGACAAGGGAGAGGTAAAAAAACAGGATGCAGACGTTGCTAATTTTGCATTTTTTATATTTGATTGGTTTGACAAAAGGGTATCTGAGGATGATTTAACTGATTGGTTACAGGGTGAAAATGTATCTAATATAAAGATTAAATGGGAGGAACCTGAATAATGATAATATATACTAACAAATTTGAAGGGTGTTCCTATAAAAACAGGATACAATGCAAATATATAATAGAATATGTACCGCTTACAAAAGCCAAAGGTTACGATAAAGAAAAAGAGCAGGTAAAAGAAGGTCCTGCCATAGAAATAGATAGAATACAGAAAGATAAATTGATTTTAATTTTTGACACAAAAGAGAATCGAGACAGAGCTTTAAAATATATAGATACTAAGATGGATATGTTAGAACGGAGCCAAACCGTTCCTAAAATTGGGGTAAATCCAAAAATGGACGGACTATTAGATAAAGATTTTGAGGAACTGGTTAATGAAATATTAAAAAAGGGAGAATAATGGATAATAATATTAAACCTAAAGATATAATTAAAACATTGAACGAAATAGCTGAAATAGAACCTGAAGCGGTAAAAGAGTTGTTAGTTATTGCTCTGGATGTTGATAAAGAACTGAAAGAAAAAGGCTTTAGTGTTTGGGAATATTTGACTGGTGATAAAGAAAGAAAAGTTTATCAAATTTCACCATTGCATATAATAAACGATATAGTTAAAAAGAATACTGAGTATGAAGGTATTGTATTAAATTATGATTCTAATTATAAAAATTTAAATTTTAGATTAATGGAAAAGGAAGACAAAAATGGAAAATAAATACATTAAAATTCAAAAAAGTATCGTTTCAGATAAAGCATGGTCGATAATTAATAAAAAGAGTGGTGAAAAAATTGGCTATGTTGAATATTACGCACCTTGGAGCCAGTACGTATTTGCACCAAATTATGGGACCGTTTGGAATAATGACTGTCTGGAAACAGTCAAACAATTTGTTAATAAGAAAAGTAAAGAATTGGAGTAAAAAATGAGTAAATTAACAACAGAAAACATAAGTATTTTAGCTGAACACCTAACACATTATGAAGAAGATGAAAAAGATAAGGCTAAAAAGGTAGTAAAGCAGATTGTTGATTCAGTATTAGATAAAAAAGAGTTGTTATATATCCTGATTGAAAAATGTGATACTTTAGAACACGGACCTACTAAAATAGAATTTAAAGAGCCACCGATAAATCCGGTTATAGGTATCGGCGACGACCACGTAGCCGATATTACTATATCTGAGCAAGCCTTAGAAAAGTTAGAGGACCAAGTTGATTTTAATATTGAATAGTATTTGTAATTTGTAACTTGTTACATTAATTTAAGATTAGGAGGTATATATGGCTGAAGATAGTGAAAAGAAACAATTACAGTATATAATTATAACATTTAAGAACGGTACTCAGGGCGTTTATGCAGGACATAAACAGGTAGGCGATGATGATATTGAAAACTCTGAAGTTACAAGTATTGATTTCGCTGATAGTACCAAAAAAATAGATTCTTCTCCTGTTAAAGAAGGCAAACGAAACTTAAAAGCCTTAATGGAAGCCCAAAAATTAAAAGAAATGGAATAAAATGTTAACATTCCTTAACCAGAGTGTACTTTTACCGGCTTCTCTGGAAGTCGTTGCTGAAGAACTTAGCCGGTTAAGTTCTGTTGAAGCTAAAAAAGGCGTGCGGAAAAGGTCCAGTAAGGAACAGCTGGGTAGTATTCCGTACGCTATCCAGAGAGGATAATATGCCTTTACCTAATTTAAAACTACTTAATAATGAAAAAGATGAGGAATTTATCAAACGTTGCATGACAAAAGACCAGATTAAAAAAGAATTTCCGGATAGACAGCAAAGGTTAGGATATTGTTATAGTCAATTAGAGAAAGCCAAAAGGCAAAAAAATGAAAAGTAGTCAATACCCGTGGAGTGAAATCAAAGCAAAGTATGAAACGGGTAACTATTCTATGCGAGAATTAGCCGAAGAATACGGCTTTAATCCGAGTTATGCGAGGAGGAAGGCAGCTAAGAAAGGCTGGGAGAAAGGAAAGAGTAGCGAGGAAGTAACAAAACGAGCAACCGAAAAAATCTTAGATTCTGAATCTGATAAAGAGGCTAGTCTTAGGGCTATATATGAGGAAATAATTGAGAAGATTCGCAAGAAAACAATGACTAATCTGAAGAAAGAAGAAGGCGGTTTTGGAGAACTCAAAAAATGCAAGATTGCAAGCCAAATAATTAAGAACTGCCGAAAAGAGCAATGGGAAGTTAATAAAATCAAGGAAACAGCCAAACAAATAGAGAGCACCGGAGAGTTTTCAATTGATTTTACCGGTATGGATGAAGAAGATATTTTGAAAGAAGCTAAGGAATTAGGGATAGATGTCACCGAAGTCCAAGAAGTTAGAAAAAATTAAAAAGAAAATAGTTTATAAGCGAAAAGTTGAAGCCCTGAAGTGCCAAAGCAACTTTTGGCTTTACTGTAAACGTGTTGACCCTGAATTTTATACTGAAGACAAACCTCATTTAAAAGAATTATGTAACTTACTACAAGCCTTCTGGGAAGGTCAATTAACCGATGAACAGGGTAAAGAATTTCTTAGATTAATGATAAATATGCCGAGAAGGCACGGCAAGACAAGAACACTTACAAACTTCGTTCCTTGGGTGCTCGGCAATAATAACGATATTAAGGTATTAGTTGGAGCTTATAACGACCCGACCGCTCAAGATATATCAAAATATACCCGTGATAATATAGAGGAAGAAAAAAATCTACCGTTTCAATGGACCTTTAGCGATATTTTTCCAGATACTAAACTAAAGCAAGGCTCAAGTGCTTACGAGAAATGGGCCTTAGAAGGACAGCATTTTAACTATATCGGTACAGGAATACGAGGCACGGCGACCGGTAAGGGTACAGACCTTATTTTAATTGATGACGTTATAAAGAACAAATACGAGGCTTATAATAAAAATTACCTTGATAGAGTCTGGGATTGGTATAATAATACTTTGACCCAAACCAAAGAGAAAGGTGCCAAAGTAATAATTAATATTACCAGATGGTCCAAGGGCGATATATGTGGCCGAATATTAGGCGAATATGAAGACGCTACCAAGGACGATAGCTATGAACAGGCTGATAAGTGGTATCATTATGTACGCAAGGCCAAAGAGGACGGTGAAATGCTATGCCCTGCAGTAATGGATGAGTCTGATTTTGAAGACAAAAAAGAAGATATGGATAAGGAAATATTTTACGCAAACTATCAACAGGAAACATTAGAAAATAAAGGCAAATTATATAAAAGTTTCCAGACTTATAGTATTATACCGCTGAATAAAAACGGAGCACCTGATTTTGATTATATTGCTAATTATACAGACGTAGCAGACCAAGGGGACGATTTTCTAAGTTCAGTTACTGCAGGCGTTAAAGTGTTAGGTGATGAAGTTCTAAGGTATCCGGTAGATGTCTATTATACTGATAAATTAATGGATGATACAGAGGAAGAATTAGCAAGTAGGTTTTATCAGGTTTGGAAAGATTACGGCTTTCCGGTTGAGGCGGTAATTGAAAGTAATAACGGCGGTCGAAGTTTTGCGAGGGCTATAAGGCGAGAATTGAATAATATGTTTACTACAAAATGCGTAGAATTACGCTGGAAACACCAAAGCGATAATAAAATGGGTAGAATATTAAGTAACAAAAAAGAAGTGATGGAAAATGTATATTTTCCTGATACTTGGAAAGAAGACTACCCAAATTTTTATATGGCTATGACACGATTCACAAGAAAAAATAACGAACATGATGACGCTCCGGATTCGGTAACCGGATTGGTAGAAATAACCGATAATGATAACCGTAGAATTACAGCAGGGGTTAAACTATGACTGAAGTAACTAAGAGAACAGAAATAAACAGACAGCAGATTATCAGAAAAATTCAAGCTATGGATAAGGCTATTGATAGCCAAATATTATGGGATTTGATAAAAGAAACCGAAGACAGGCGAGAGAGACAAAAGAAAAACTGGAAGAAGTACACTACTGAAAAATTGCCGATACACGATAAAGAAACCGAAAGCAATGAAGATATTGATAACACGCTTAATAATGATTTCCGGGGCGATATTGTTGATACCTTTGCCGGCTATATTTTTGGCGAGCCAATTAGTTATGAAATAAAGGGCGAGCGAGATACTCAAGAATATGAACAGTTAGAGCAGACTATAAAAAAAGTTAGAGATAAAAACTATTTTCCTGACTTGGACGCTGAAACCGGAAAACGTGCCGGTGTTTGCGGTTTTGCTGCTCGATTGATATATGTTAATAAAAACCGTGACGTTAGAATTATAAATATACCACCTTGGGAGTGTATATTTGTACAAAATAGAAGTTTAGCCGGCAATCAGTTTGCTTTGCGAGTCTATAAGGTGCAAGTGCAAGACGAAAACAACCCTGACAAATTTCATAAGCGTTGGAGAGTAGAATATTATAACTCTGATATAGTTAAATATTATATAGAAAACAAAAAAGGTGATTTTGTATTAGACGATACTGAAAGGAATAACCCAAGACCTCATTTATTAAACGGTATCCCATTAATTAAGTTTGTTAACAATTCCGAACAGAAATCGGATTTTTTCAAAGTTGAAAGCCTGATTGACGCTTATGATAGAGTAGTAAGCTATAATCAGGACGAGGCCGAGGCTATTAGAAACGCTTATTTATATATTTCAGGTGGCTCTATTAAAGAAGACGATAAAGATGATATTAAAAAGAGTCGCACAATAGAGGTACCGGAAGGGGTAGAGATAGGCTACTTGACTAAAGATATTTCCAGCGAGTTCAATGAAAATCTATTGAAGCGTTTGGAGCGTAATATATATAAATTCTCTAAGTGCCTGAACTTTCACGACCAAGACTTAAAACAGGCTTCCGGGGTTGCTATTAAGTATAGACTGCAGAGTCTAGAAAACAGAGCGATAACCAAGGAAAGAAAATTTACCAAGGCCTTAAAAAAGCAATTCAGAATAATGGAAAACTGGGTAAATAAAAAAGACGGTATGCTAATGAATACCAGACTAATTAAATACACTTTCCACCGTAATTTACCGGAAAATCTGGAATATATTTCCAAAATTATCAATAAGTTATTCGGTAAAATCAGTAAGCAAACGTTATTTAGCTTACTGCCGTTTGTAGACGACCCCAAGAAAGAGATTGAGCGGTTAAACAAAGAGAAAGAGCAGCAGCAAGAAAGCATGGCTGGAATGTTAGAAGATAATAATGAAAACGGATTAGGTAACGCATGATTGAACTTGATGACTCTTTGCCTCTTGAACTTAAAGAGGGTATAATAAGCCAAAAAGAGAAATTAATAGTTAGAGAGTATCAAAAGGCCTTAAATGAAATTAAGGATAAATTAGCTCGTGCCTATGCCGAATATGGCAAAAATAACGTTCTGACTATATCGGCAATGAAGAAATACGGCCGGATGGAGAAGCTAGAGCAGAAAATCATTAAAGAGGCTAATAAACTACTCAAAAATACCAGTAAACATATTAAAGCCGGTAATCGTGGAATATTTCAAACAGTTTATAGGGCTAATGAGTATTTCTTAAGCGAGAAAACAACCGGCGGTTTTACCTTTACCCTACTGGATGATAAAGCCGTAGAGGAGGCCGTAAAATCGGACTATAGCAAAATTAAATGGCCTGAGAGACTACAGGGACATATAGAAGAAGCTCAGCAACGAGTAAGGACGGAAATAACTCAAAATATAATACAGGGTGAGCCCTATAAAGAGACATCGAAGAAATTAGCTAAACATTTAGGGGTTGCAGCCAGTAAATCTAATAGAATAGTTAGAACAGAAGCCCATCGAGTTCAGGAGTTGGCTCATAGTCGTTCACGTGACGAAATAGCCAGAAATCTACAAAAAAAGAAGTCTCAAGTTTATAAGATATGGGATGCTACTTTTGATTTAAACACTCGACCCACACACGCTAAATTAGACGGTCAGAAAGTACCTAAAAATAAGGACTTTACGGTCCAAGGTATGACTGCACCTGTACCCGGTCAATTCGGTATAGCCAGAATGGATATAAACTGTCGGTGTTATACCAGAACAGTTATTGAAAATGAAAACTTTCAGTTTCAGGAACCGCAGCGAACTTATTCAGATTTTGTCAGAGAAAAGACAGGCAAACAAACGGCTTATAATACTAGAATGGAGCCTGATTTTGGTGAAAGTAATATTCAGTATTGGAATAAAAACGATATTGCTCAACAAATGTCTAAAACTAAGTACACTCAGCAATATATGAACTATCAAAAGCAATTTTCTAAGCAGTTGGAGGGATAAATGGATATTAATGATATTATAGATTCTCATGAAGATATAAAGAAACTAAACGGTATTATGCAGATTTGGCAAGAAAAAGGTGCTAATGAACTACTGCCGATGGTATTTAAATATCGAGTTGGAATAATGGAGGATTATGTAAATACAACAGCTTACAGCAGTAAATCTGAAATGCTAAGAGTGAAAGATAATATTTCAGGAATAACACCAAGGCAATATTTGAGGTGGAGAGCTTTAAATCAAACTTATATGGACCATAGAGGTATAGAAAAAGTAGAATTATATCGTGGGGTTATGGGTGAAACTGCAGAAAAGATAATAAGGGATATAGTAGACAATAACCGGCAGGATTTTCTAATCGCTGATAACTCCGTAGGTGAATATACAGACAATATTAATATAGCGAAAAAATATTGTAAATTGGTAATTAAAGTAACGGTAAGCGTTGAGGATATTATAGTACATAAAGATTTAATGCCGGCTGAGAATAAAACACAGCGGAAATATTTGTGTAAAGGAATTAATAGAAAAGTCAAGGACGTAAATTTGTGGTGGAAATATCGCTATAATTTTGATAAACACACTAAAAAGTTCAATCAATCGATAGAGGACTATAATGAGTAAAGAAACCGAGTTAATTCAGACTATAATAGAGTCTGAGAATAGGGATATAGTTAAGTATAACCTACATTCTGACGTTGCTAATGCTGACTGGTTAAGTACTGCTGAAAAGAAAAATAAAGGCGTTAATATTGATAATATGCTAAAAAAGAAATCAAAACGGGAAAAATGAAAATAATTCTTGACATTTATATTATAACATTATACGTTCAAACGAACTTCAAGGGCCTACCAAAGAACTTGAAGGGCACACATTAATTTATAACAAAAGGTGTTTAAATGAAGTTTTCCGAACTTAAGGAAAATCTAAACGAGTATATCGAGCAGAATGACGACGCAGACCTACCCGAATTTTTGCTTAATCTCGACGATATTACAATCGGGGCGGATACTGTGGAGTCTCAATTAGAGAATGGTAACGAAGAACTTAAAGACTGGTATCAATCAAAGTCAGATAAGAAAGTAAGCAAAGCGATTGATACCTACAAAGATGAAACGCTACCTGAATTAGCAGAAAAAAAGGCTAAAGAAATGAATAACAACGGCGAAGGCGGTAACGATAAGGTTGACGAAGTAATGGAAAAAATGGAAGAATTGGAGCAAGAGGTTAAGAAACAAAAGAAAGAAAAAAAACGGGAACAGTTGAAAAATACTGTCAATAAGAAACTTACTGACGCTGGTTATTCTAATATGACCCATCTAACAGATACCTTGTTAGGTGAGGATGAAGAAGAAACCGCTGAGAACGTTGAGAATTTCATTGAAAGCCTTGACGAGAAAACTGAGGAAGTAGAAAACAAGACAACTGAAGAACTTGCTCAAAAGTTCGGAACTAATCCAGAAGAAATTACTGAAGAAGAGGAAGAGAACAATAATTCAGGTGGCCTGCAGTATGATAGTATGTAATTGAAAATAGTAAAAAGGAGATTTAGTTATGCCTGATAGATTAACAATGGCCGAATTTGCAAAAAGGACCACAAGCGATAACGTGGCTGAAGTTGCCAACGTATTGTCTGAAACCAATGATTTTTTAGACAACGCTCCATTTCGAGAGGCAAACAATAGAACAGGACACGTTTCTACCGTTAGAACTAGTTTAGGCGGTGGAACTTGGAGACAAATTAACCAAGGTGTTCAAGAATCAAGTACTACTACCAAACAGGTAACTGAAACTATAGGCTTGCTTGAAGCCCTTTCTGAAATTGATGAAGAAGAAGTTGATAACGCTCCGGACCCTGAGAGATACAGACAGATTGAGGACGAGGGCTTTATTGAAGGCTTAGGTCAAGACTTCGCTGACGTATTTATTTACGGTAATGAAGTAACTGACACAAGCCAATTTACCGGTCTGGCTCCACGGCTTAACGACCTTGATAATGGCAATGTCTGGGACGCTGGAGGAACAGGCGATAGTATTACAAGTCTGTATATCGTTCAATGGGGAGTACGTTCAGCCTTCTTTATTTATCCACCTAATTCTCAAATAGGAATTGAAGTAAGAGATAAAGGTCTGGAAAAGGTTGAAGATGATAGTGGTAACAAGTTTTATGCTTATACTACACAGTTCAAGCTTAAAGCCGGCCTGTTTGTAAAAGACGAGCGTTCAGTTCACCGAGTCTGTAATATTGACTTAACTGCTGATAGTCCGTTTCCAGAAAATGAACTTATTCGAGTTCTTAATAGCTTACCAAACAACGGCAGAAATGTTGAAATTTTTGCTAATGGTGATATGCTTTCCGAAATTGACATTGCTGCTAAGGACAAACAGAACGTTGTACACGACCCAAGTCAAGCCTTCGGTGACGGACCTACAAGGACTTTTAGAGGCTATCCAATTAAGAGAATGGACTCAATTTTGAGTACTGAAGAAGTAGTTTCTTAAAAAAAAAGAGAATAACTTAAATAACTAAAAGTAATTAATTTAAGTTAGTATATAAGGAGATAAAACGATGATTTTAGATAAAGATTTAATACTTGCGGATGGTTTAGACCTAACTGGTATATCTTCCGGTAGCAATCAGGACGGTCAAGTTGTTGACCTCAAGGAAAATAACGATTATGCTCCTGGTAATGTCTTGTGGCTTGTCGTTAGATTGTCGGAAGGGTTAGACAGTGATGGCTCAGCCACTTTGCAAACTGCTATACAACATAGCGTTGACGATGCTGCTTATAACACTTATTTGCAAACCCCTGCTAAAGCTTATACTAAATATACCAATCAGGGCGATGATATTATAGCCATTGGACTACCTGCTCACTTAGACAGATATTTGAAAATTAATTTTGCCGTTGGAACTGCTGATTTGACTGCCGGACAGGTTGAAGCTTATCTAACTCAAAATCCGAGTTTTCCAATTACTCAATAATAAATAAGGGGTTATAAATGGCTGAAAAAGCAAAGTTTAAATGTGTCACAAAAACGTTTTTTGATGGTCGATTGTATTACGTAGGCGACCCGATGGAGACCGAGAAACGGAACGCTACTGTTGAAAATTGCTTTGAGAAAGTTGAAGGTGATGAAGATAATGAGCGGAAGAAATACTTGGAAAATAAGTATTTATCTCAAATGAGCAAGGACGAACTGCAGGAATATGCGGAAATCTTTTACGATATGAAATTGGCTGATATGTCAAATAAGCAAATGAGAAAGATTATAAAAAAGAAAGAAGAAGGCGAGCAGTCTGAAGATGAAGGTAGTTCTAAAGGTAGTGAATCCGAGGATGAAAGTGAAGACAAGAGCGAATCTGAAGAAGACAGCGAAGAAAGTAATTGATGATTACTACCCTGTCAGAAGTTAAGCAAATACTAAAGATTGACAGTAGTAACGACGAACAGGACGCTTTTATAGAAGCTGCTATTCCTATTATTCAAAAATGGGTTGAAAATGAACTGGATAATAATTTCATATCAGATAAAGTTTACAGACAGAGTGCTGCTTTAGAATTTGACGGCGATAATAATGAGATTATAGACGAAAACGCTAAATTCAACGATTTTCAGTTTATTCCTGATAGAGATTATCACGTATACGGAACTTATAACAATGACGGTATATATAGAGTCATTGCAGTAACTCCGGACACGCTTACAGTTGATAGCACGGAGGAGCTTATAAATGAAGATATTGATAATGTTGACAGCTTTCAAAGATATAACTATAACCCTATTATTGCTAAAAAAGAGTATCCAACCGGCTTAAAAGCCACTATTGCTAAAATGATAGGATTTAATATTAAAAATATATCATTTAAAAGTTCTGATACTGATAAGTCTTCAGAATCCTTTCGCAATTATTCTTATGATAAAGCTGCTACCTTGATAGTCCAAGATTCAGGTGACTACCCTAAGCATATACGTAGAGACCTTTATAGTTATCAAAACAAGAGTGTTAAATTCGGATGAGTCAGAGATTTAACAGACAATTAAAGAGTAATATCAAAGAATTATACCGTAGAGCAGAAGACCTAACAACACCGCTGCAGGTAATCGGCGAACTTATGCGAGCCTCTATAATGCAGAATTTTGAGGCTGAGGGTAGGCCTGAACCTTGGAAACAGTCCATAAGAGCAAGAGAGACAGGCGGTCAAACACTTCGAAAGACTGGTAATTTAATGGGTAGTATTGATTACGTAACTGAAGATAATGCTCTGAAAATCGGGACTAATGTCAAGTATGCTGCAACTCATCAATTTGGCAACCCTGACAGAAACATACCACAACGTAAGTTTCTTTTATTCCAAGATGAAGATATTGAACAGATACATAAGATAATTAAAACATATTTAGAAGGTAACTTATAATATGTTTACTGGTTTCAAATTCACAACTATAGAGAAAGAAACAGCAAAGCTGATAAATGATAGTACTCAAATAGACTATTTAAATCAGGACGCTAAGAGTTTAGAGGGTGAATTTTATCAGAATATTGAGGCAATTATTGACTTAATTCCTATGATTTATATTGATGTAACTTCTGAAAATACAAACACTAAGAATAGGACTGGACAGGGTAAACTTATTACCCATAAAGAAAAATATAATATGAATGTATTTGTCGGGGCGAGCCAAAAAGAAGATAAAACTATTGATAGCGAGTTATTTAAAGGTGTTTCTGATATTATGGAAGATGTTAAGGATGTTATAACTGCTGAAGATTTCAGTTTTGATGATATAGAAAGTCTTGAATATGAGTCAGCAAAACTTGACACAAAATTCAGGGCAGAACCAAGTCCCATTTATGAGATGTTTTATCTATGGAAAATGGTTTATTCTATTCAATTTATGCGAAATGATACATAAATAAGAGGCTAATAATGCTACATTTATTTCCAAATAAATTAAAATATGCTGCTGCAGGGAACAATATACAGGACGCTACAGTTTTCAAAATATCTGAGGAAGGTGTAACTATAGATAAAGCCGATAATATAATAGGTAATAATGTTGCCGATTCACAAAAGCCTAATAAGAGGTTTAACGTCGGCAGCGAATTTGAATTGAATTGTAGCCTTGTAACTAGCAATAAAGAAGTATTGGATGATATGCTACACTCAAATATTATGACTGAAGGCGATTTTCAAATACCTGAAAGAAAGATTCAGTTTCATTCTTTAAGACCCGAAATTGATGACGATGAGGTCACTAGGCTAGAGCGTGCGATTATGTACGGAGACTTTTCTTTAGAGCACGAAGGCGAAGACGGCTATTATTTGCCGGTTTCTTTTAAATCAGGTAGTAATTCCCTACTAATACGAGGATTCTACAGAAATTCAGCCTTTACGGCCGAATTAGGCGAAACTTATCTAATTGATACTATAGACTCAGCAGTAACCTCAAGCCTTCCAGCAAGTCCCTCCCTTGATGATACTGTTTTTTACAAAGATTATAACGATAATTTTGACATTAATGCTTTGACAATAGACGGCAATGGAAACGATATAAATAGTGCCGGGACTACTTCTTTTACTGCAGACACTAGAGACGGACTATATGAATGTAAATTTGACGGAAGTTTGTGGCAAGTTTCAGAAATAACATAAAGGAGATAAAAATATGCAACTTAATCCAAGAGATTTTCAATTTGTTCAAACTACTACAACTGACCCTAGTAGCGTTGATTTTTCAGGTGCAACGGCTTACAATCTTGAAAGCGAAGGGGTAACATTAGATATATCTGACAATGTAATTGAGCAAAATATTGCAGACAGTCAAGAGCCAAATAAGGTTTTTAAGGTCGGTAAAAATATCGAAGGTACTATAACCCCAACCAGTTCAAACTTAGAAGTTATAAATCTAATTTTGAACGGCTCCAAAGATGACACTGATGAGCAGATTCTTGTTAAATCTACTGTTAAACCTCAAGAATTGCCTTTGTATGCTGTGCAATTCACTTATGACCTGCTAAATAACGATAACGGCAACGATGAGGCTGATAATATTATAACAGGAGTTAATATATACGGTGATAATAGTCTGGAATACAACAATGAAGGCAATTATCCAAGTATCAATATTAACAGCTTGAAACAAAGTCAAATGCTAGTAGATTATCGAAGTACTTCATAATAAATAGAATATAAAAACGAGGTTTTAAATGGGTGAAGAACTACAAGATAATATTCAAGAACTGGATTCAGATGAAGTTTACGAGGAACTTGAACTTAATACGCTAACTTTAGGGCGATTGGAGACACTTGAGGAATACGGCTTAATTGCTATGTTAGAAACGGGCTGGAATTTCGCAACTTTATATGACACCTTTCTAAATACAGAGGATAGTCTAAAGGAAATATGGGAAACTTGTTTTCAGAATGAATTTCCAGAGGATAAAAAAGGAGATATACCCTTGCAGGCTGTAAGTGATGGGGTGCTTGATTTTTTGTTGCCTTACAAAGAAGATTAAAAAAAATAAAAAAACTGGAACAGAAATTTCCAGAAATACAGAAAGAACCCCCAAAGAAATCCCGTGACCCGTTATTATATTCTAAACTAATAACTAATCTAAGCAAAACCGATTACGGCAATGCTCAAGACTGTAAGAAAGCAGGTCTATATGAGGCAATGAAATATTATTATACATATCATTACAAAACGGGAAAGCAGATAAGACGAGATAATAACCGGAGTACCCTCAAAAATGGCCGATGATGTTAGCCTGAATTTAGATATAAACCTACAAAAATATAAAGCTGGTCTAACTTCAGCCCTGCAGATGGGTAAAAAATACGGCGTTCAGATTGAACGAGCAATGAAGCCCGACCTTGAAGCCGATATAAGCGGATTTAAAAAAGATATAGATAAGATAGAAGCGGATTATAAAGAAGCTGTAAAGGATATTGAAGGCAACGAGGCAGACGTAGATTTAGATACTACTAAGGCTAAAAATAAATCACGTAATTTAAAAAATACCAATGATAAAACACACACCGGTTTACTAAATGTAAAAACGGCTGCTGTTGCTGCAGGGACAGCATTAGCGACCGGTTTCGCTGTAGGAACCACAAAGGCCGTTAAGGTCGGTGCTAACTTTAACGCTACCCTATCCAACCTTGAAGCCATTTCAGGGGCCACAAGCGAAGAAATGGATATGTTGGAAGACAAAGCGAAAGAGTTAGGGGCCACAACCGGACAATATACAGCCGGAGAAGTTGCTAAATTACAGACCCAATTCAGTAAAAAGGGATTTAGCCCCGACCAAATAAACGAGGTTACAGAATCAACTTTGGCTTTGGCTGCTGCAACAGGTGAGGATTTAGCTCAATCAGCCAGTACTGCAGCAGGAGTGTTAAATTCATACGGCTATGAAGCGGACCAGACACAGAGAATTACGGACACAATGACAGCCAGCTTTTCTAATAGTGCTTTAACGCTTACTAAATACCGGAATGCAATGACTCAGGCCGGTAAGGTCACAAGTGACGCTGGTCTAGAGGTTGAGGAAACTACTGCAGCAATAGGCGAACTGGTTAATAACAATATAAAAGCAAGTACAGCCGGCCGTGGTATGCGTAATATTATGCTCGAAATAAATAAGCGTGGGTCGGAAATGGCTGATATATTAGGCGGTGATGTACAGAATTTTGATGATTTCATTCAGAGATTAGAAACCGCTGCAAATGACTCTGAAAAGTTTGAAAAGGCTCAGAGTGAATTAGGTAAGCGAAATGCTGCTGTATTTAGTACATTAGTCAGTAATTACGAAAAAGTAGAGCAATCGGCTCAACAATATTATAATAGTGCTGGAACTGCTCAGGAGAAAATGGAAACTCAAATGGAAAATCTTAAGGGCGATTCACTAGAAATGGTTTCCGCTCTTGAAAGTGTTGCTATTGCTGCCTATGATAAAGTTAAACCGGCGTTACGAGATACTACTCAGGCTCTAACAGGCTTTTTTAGGCGTATTCAAGACACAATGACAGAGGAAGATAAATGGAATAAAAACATAAAAGAAACACAAGAAGAAGCTACCAATTTGAGAACTGAATTTTCTGATTTGACTCATAGATTAGAGTATTTGACAAAAAAACAAAAATTATCTAAAGAAGAAACGGAGCTTAAAAAAGAGGCTATAGCAGAATTACAATCTAAATTTCCTAATTATTTTGATGACTTAGAAACTGCTGCTGAAAATTATGACACGCTAAAACAATCAATAAGTGAAGCCAGCAAACAATTAGAGAAATATACAGATTATTTGATACAACAATCAGTTGTAGAAGCTTATCAGGATAGAATTAAAGAGTTAGCCAATTCTATTGCAAAAGGTAAAAAAGCTACTACAATGTTGAATATTGCAAATGATAAGATGTCTAAGGGCATAGCCACAACAGCCAGAGAACAGAAAAAGCAGAATATGAGGCAAGAACAGAATAATGCTATAATTGACCTTAATAAAAATTTAAATAAAGAGCAGCGTAAAGAATTAAAACGGCTTCAGGAACAAATGAATGAAGCCAAAAAAGAACTAAAATCTTTTACAGGGGTACAGGCTAACAAATCGGAAAAAACTGAGGAAGAAACAGAGGACACCGAAGAAAATACTAAAAAAATAAAAGCTAATACTGAAGCGATAAAAAGAAACGTTAAACAACGTAGAAATATCCTCGGTTTAGGTAGTCAGATGGATGTAGGGGCTAGTGTTGACACTTCACAGTTTGATATTGGCAAGGATAAAATGGCAGAGATAAAGCAAGAAGCCAAAGAAGCGAATGAATATGTTATGGCTTCACCGATAGAACAATTTGCTATGGATATGGGAAACGCTTATGATAGAGGAGCGGAGAAAGTTCAAGACTTCGCTCAAAAGCATAAAGACACGATGGGACAGGTTGATAATGTCATGAATAAATCGGCTGATTTGGCTAATAATATTATTCAAATGCGTATGCAAAAAATTGAGAACTGGAAAAACAAAAAATTACGTGCTGCTCAGGAAAGCTATGAAGCCGAAAAGAAAAGAATTAAAAGAGAAGTTACTAATGAAGAAAAAAAGCGTAATCAATTAGCTCAATTAGAGCAACAGCATAGTGATAAAGTAACAAATATAAAAGAAAAAGCAAGACAGAAAGAACTTGAAATGAAGAAAGCAATGAAGCCGGTGAAAATTGCTCAAGCCGTTTCAAATACTGCTTTGGGTGTTACTAAAGCATTAGCTACATTACCACCACCTTATTCTTTTGTTGTAGCCGGTTTGACCGCTGCTGCCGGTGCTGCTGAAGTTGCTACTATTCAAGCACAAGAATACCAAACAGGTGGACCAGTCACCGGTGGCGAACAAATGATAAAAGTGAATGAAAAAGGTACTGAATACGTTATGGACGCTGAAACTACTGCAGCGTTAGGTCCAGAGAAACTTGCAGCCGTACAGGAAAGTCCGGCTTTGGCTGATACATTGCTTGACCCATTAGGGGGTACTCAACCAAATAGACCCAAATTTGCCTTTGCAGGTGGAGGAAGCACCGAAAATGTAATTAATAAACAGACACAAACAACAGTATCTAATACTCAAGACACTAAAGATAACGATAATATATCAGCGATATTGTCAAAAATAGATAATATAGAGGAATCAATTAATAATTTGAGTCTAACCGTAGAAGTAGGCGGAAGAGAACTATATTTCACATTAGAGCAAGCAAAGCAGAATAAGATATGAAAAGAGTAATAATAAATAATAACGACGTAACAAAATATATAACTAGCAAAATACCTATTAAACGGTATTCAGAGGGCAAATATCTATGGAGTTTCTGGTTTGACAGCGTGGACTTTGAGATATTAGATATTAATATTGGCTTTGAACTGGAGACAAATCAGCGAGTAGAGATATATTATCAAGGCCAACTAAGAAGTCTGGGCTATATCGAGGCAATTAATGAAACGAAGGAGGAGGAGATAAAAAAAATAACTATCAAAGGCTTTGATAAACTGTTTTGCAATACCCGAGTAGGCGTAGATAAACCTATTGAATTAAATGATGTGAAAATATCAAAAGTATTAAGCGAAGTATCCAAGAATGCAATTGATAACATTTCAGATAAATATGACCTATTCGGAATAGAAATAAATATAACAAATAACGACAATGTAGATTTCATTGATTACAAATCATACGAAATAGAATGGGTAGGTGAACTACCCAAAACAAATTTAAATACTGCTAACCTAACAGACATCAAAACAGGTCTATTTAAGGAAGCAAGTATAACCAAAAATGATATAAAGGATAAATGGAATAAGGACACACTAATTAATGCAGTTGCAAGTGGAGACATATATCGTGGTTTGCTTGGATATGATATAAACACAGGTCAACTCGAGTATGAATTTCACAAAATCACAGCAGACGCAACAGTAGATGCAAGGGCATTTGTAGGGGAAAATGATAACAAGGTAAAAAAATGGTATAATGAAGACGAGGAACAGTTTGTAAATGTGGTAAAAGTTGAAGGGAAATACTTTCTACAATATACGGAAAATCAACTTGCCTATAATACAATTATGAAGGAAAACGTAAATACGAACTGGTCAAGTATTAAATCGGAAATGGAGAGTATGATAGAGTCAACTGGTGATAGTTTGAAAAAATCAGAAGTGACTAATATTGGTGAACTTAAGCAATATGATAAGGAAGAAAAAACTATTGTATCTATGTGCATACTTTCCAGCAATACATATGAATATGACACTGCTGGAGGTTCTGAAACAGAATCAAAATATGAAATATATGTATTCACATTAAAGCAAGAAGATAAAATCGGTTGCTATTATAGCAATGCTAGAGTAGGAAGAATATTAAAGGATATAATGAAAGTATCGGATAATGCTATATATATCACTCCTAAAGGTAATTTAATGCTCGACGATAGAACTGGTATTGGTACCATAAAGGTTGACAAAACAGGTATCGTAAAAATGCAAGAGGAAGTAAAGGAAGTTGAAACGCAGGAAAATAGTATAACATTACCTGCAACTACACAGGGAGCAGACAGAAACGGGATATTTTTGCTACATAGCCAGCCGTACGATATTGAAGCAGATATATTAGAGCATTATAGTAGTTTATTGACACAAAAGAATAAGAATACATCTATAGAATTAATGTATTATACTAAAATAACAGAGAACGGAGATAACAAAAGATTATATCAGGCAGACAGGTATCAGGGCAAAAAGTTTTATCTCGAGGAGGAATATATAGGTATTATAAACAATGTAAATATAAAGAATGAAACTATAGAGTTTGAAATGAGGAAGAGAATATGATAACAGGTCAAGGCAATCCTGTAATTAACATAGGTAATACGTCCATTCAATTACCGCAGACTGTACCAGATGGACGAGAGGAGGAACAGGTAGACAAAACCAATGTGTATCCAAACCCTTTGCTCAATACGACTTTGAAGGGAAGGAGAAAATATGAATTTAAAGGTGAGTATGATTTTGGCATAACTGAAACAAATACATATAGCAAGGTGCAGGGGTTGTTAAATGCTTATGATAATAGATGTGTCTTCATTCCCTATAATGATTTGGACGCTATTAATTTCAACAGTTTTGCTAATGTCTGGCAGTATAATGTGGAGGGGTATCTCAATCTCAAAGGTATGAGAATGGAGGTAGAGCAAATAGGTGTATCACATATGAAATATACTCAAGATTCGGTAATTACAATAACTAAAGCGGGAGTAATAGAATAATGGCTGAAAAAGCACTATTCATTAAAAAATTTCAGGATAGCGAAGGCAATGTAATAGACGCTTCTACAA
>AKVG01000007.1_pt1 | contig 38139 bp, 58 predicted proteins | sample 248631 | NCBI WGS metagenome assembly AKVG01 (sample SAMN03295113, study PRJNA81851) | hypersaline lake metagenome | isolation source: aqueous lake water sample, post-0.1 um filtrate containing the viral fraction | place: Australia: Lake Tyrrell in northwestern Victoria
GACAGCCTTGACAATTTCTACCACTTCAGTAATGGCTTGGTGGAGAAGAATGCTATAGGTGAAGGTGTGTGGCGTACTATTGAGGAGCGTTCTGCCTGCGTTGGACGTGTTGAACCGTTTGACACTACTCGTAAGACACGGCCGGAGATATTAAGTAATTTGCAGGCGGGGATTAACCGAGGTGAGTTGTTGCTGCATAATCATGATGCTTTGATGAGGGAGTTACGTGGCTTCCGTATGAACAGTAAGGGAAAGTTAGAGGGACGTGAGCACGATGACACCGTTATGTCGTTAGCTATTGCTTATCACTGCGTTGATGGTGGTGCGTCGTCAGCGTCTGTAGCTATTGTAGGATCCGGCACAGAGAATACCGGCTACGACGAAGAGAATGTAGAGGGTGGCGGCGACTTTAGCAGTACTCAAGACTCTTCACCGGACATTCAGGTAGGTATTATTTGACCAGTGTTCGTAATGTTTTTTTTCTACAGTTTTAAGTTTTTTACCGAACCGCCAGTTTTTGTGCCTGTAACATCGACAAGATGCAAACACTGTTGTTTCTCTACAGTAAGGTATGATACAGGTTGAGCCTGTTGAGTTATCTATGATTGAGTCAGGAAGTTTTTTTATCAGTAAAATAGTTTTTTTCATAGTATTAGACCTCCTGCATTTTTTATCATCGCAGCTTTTAAGTATGTAATGGTTTTTTAAATAGGATTGCCGCAGCCAGTTACATGCCGTGGCAAAATGGAGAATTTGTTTACAGCTCTCAAGTAAATGATTCAAAGAGTGGCGTTGTAGAACATGAAGAAACTAAGGCTGGTGAAAGAGCTTTTGACGGAGATTTTGAAAAGCCGAGGGAAAATGAGTACCCGGAAAGCGCTTTAGGGATTCCAGGTAACATTAATACTGAGCAGGCACGCGATATAAAAGAGAACCAGATTTTTAAAAGAATTAAGAACAGTTCCGAAGTACTCTCTTTGATGGGGGCGGTTGTCGACGACATTATCGGCAGCGAAGAACCATCATTCACATACGTAGGTAGGACAGATAACGCTGAGAACCCTGGTAAACGCAACATTAGGCAGGCTAAAGAGTTCTGGCGCGATAATAAGGAGTTGATCGGTGACAGCATCATGGATGCTTTGGCGGTTGGTGACGGCTATCTATATAAAATAGGTAAGGATGAAGAGCAGCTGAAAAACACTGCAATAGAATACATTGACGAAAATTATGATTTCAACAGTTTGAAGTATAAGGAGGCGGCAGCCGACATGATTGTCAGCAAGGCTGATGCTTTAGGATCGAATCAGACGGAGGATCTTGACCTTGTGCCTGCTTCAACGGTAGAACACGACATAGATGAGTTCGGGAACATTCAACGATACGTACAGAATATAGGCAGCAACGAGTACGACCTGGACCCGGAGAAGGTTATACATCACAGCTATTTGAATTTGAATGGTAAGACTTATGGCCTTACACCTTTAGCCGCTTCGTTTGCAGAGCTTGATATGCTTGCGAATGCTAAGGATTACAACGGCGTCAAGTTTGATAACGCTGCTGTACCTAACAAAGTCTTTAAGTTGAAGGAGGATGGGCCGAACAGTCAAAACTTTGACATGGTTAAGGAGACTGTTAAAAAGTACAGGCAGTTACAGAATAAGCATAGAGACCTTGTCTTGACCGGCGACATTGAGATCGATGACTTGAATGATACAAGTGATGTCGAGTTCAAGGAGTTGATCAAACTTGTTACACGCATTCTTGCCATGGCTTGGGGTGTACCTCCGAGCCGTGTCGGTGGCATCGTCGGAGGGCAAGGCGCTACAGAGTCTGCGATGGCTTCTGAAGGGTATTCGAAAAGGATTGGACGGCAGCAGGATAAGTATGAATCTATTCTAAACAACGAGTTGTTCGAGCCAATGTTCTCGGTCAGGATTTCTTTACCGAATCCTCACGTCAAGACAGAGATCAGGAAGGCTGAGAGAGATATGCGTAAGACTAATGTTGTGATCAGGCAGGCTGCGATCGGTATGATGCCTATGGATGAGGCTAAGGAGTATCTTGGCAAGACTAATCAGGAGATTTACGGCGACCTGTCGGATGAACAGTTTATCGAGCTTGCTCAGAACATGGCGCAGTCACAGAAAGGTGAGTTAAGTGATAGAGAGGTTGACCGTGCTCAGGGTGAGGAAGCGGTTGATCAGCAGCAGACGCCGAACCGTAATGGCGGCGACGATGCTACTGTTGAGAATCAGTGACGTTACTGCTTGTTTTCTAGGTATACCTGCAGAATGTTTGCGTAATTCCTGAGATCGCTTAACGTATCTTCGACTTTTTCATCCTCAACCGCTGCATCCTCATCTAACAGGTTGAATACTCGCTGCAACTTATCGCTCATGCGTACGGCTATACCTTTTTCTACAGTTGTGAGGCCGGCATCTTCTACCATGCGGAAGTTTTGGAATGGGTCGGCGCCTTCTGCGTAGTCCTGGTTTTTTGCTTTTACGATTTGTAAGTCTTTTTCTTGGTTAAACTTTAACTCCTCTATAAAATTTTGTCTGTTCATTCTGTTTCCTCATCAATTTTCTTTTTCTTAGTTTTGTTTCCTCTATTACCATATCCTCGTTCTTCCATAATTTTAACGAGTTGGTTGTGTAAAGCGCAATGACCAATATCTATAGAGCTGTAAGGAACTATAGCGACAAGGCTCCCTTCCAGTTTTGTTTGTTTTTCATCATTGTATTTGTTGTCATAGGTGCATACCACAAACTGAATATCAAGATAGTTGTTTACATCATCTTTACAGTCCTTCCTATCAAGTTTGTGAAGATCGGCCCCTATCAGAGATAAGTCCTGCCAGTCATCTATGTATAAATAGTCTAAAGGGCCGAGAGCAGCGGCTTCTTGTTTTTTTAGTTCGTCTACGTCTCTCATTCTTGGAGGATATTTTTCTTTTAGTTCGGAAAACGTGTATGTGTTTTCTTCCATGTTTATATATTTCTTGTAAAGTTTTTTATAGTTAATGTTTTCTTCCTAGCCAGTCTTCGTTTTCGGGTGCACGCCAAATATAAATAGCTGCACGCTGCACGTACTTAAGCAACGCGATTGCCAGCGAAAAGTGTAGGTCAAGCAGGTAAAACGGTATTACGCCGGTTATCGGGTATGTTATGACGTTTGTCCCGCTGCTTCTCCGCGGCCATGTCGTATCTTTATCGTATATCGCATAGCTTTTTGTCACGAATCCGATCGCCATTCCTATACTCATTAGTATGTCGGCTATGCTTTGTGGCTCCACTTATAAAAAAGAAAAACGCGTGTTTAAAAACCTAATAGTTGTTTACTAACTCAACCGCCACATCTTTGTCAGAAAGCCAGAAAGATTCAATTTTGTTGGTTTTTACATACCCTTCTCTAATGTATTCTGCAGGACTGTTTTCTTTGAAATAATACGCCAGACGACTCATCCTATCCTCTTCTTCTGCTTCTGCAGGACTGTCTTCTTCGAAATAATACACTAGACGACTTATCCTATCCTTTTCTTCTGCTTCTGCAGGGTCTCCTAACACGTATTCTTCATTCCCGCCTGTCGTTTTGACACAATATACATCGAAGTCATCTATCAGTAGCATAATGACAATATAGAAGCAAATCCTTTTAAACCTTTACTTTTTTAAATAGGTTATATAAAGATTTGCTTGTGACTGCAACAACATATATTACGGCGGATGAAGATGCCGGTACTTTCACCGCGTCCACAAAAAAGTTCTCTTTAAAAAGCGGTGTTACGGAAAACGGTAGAGAAAGAGACTTTATAGAAGGCTTTCTCGCTACCACACACCTTGATAAAGGTAATGATAGGTTTACACCAGAAGCATTGAAAGACATGGCAGAAGATATTAACTCAGCCAGTCACGATGTTGACGCAGTATTTAACGATGTCGATGAGGAGGCTTTAGTTGGCAACCTAGACCACAATAACAATCCTGCAGCACCGTTCGGAGACACACGCACAGTCCCTGCATTCAAGCTTAGGGAAGCGGATGTTAAAACAATGGATGACGGTGAGAAAGGCTTGCATGTAAAAGCAGTTTTGAATACGGATGGTATGCGACCGGAAACAGTTACAGCAGTTAAAAATAGTATAAAAGATGGTTTTCTAGATTCGTTCAGTATAGAGTTCATCGCTCAGAAAGTAAAACAAATGCAGACAGATAATGGAGTTGTACGTAAAATTAAACGAGCAGCTGCCAAGGGCGCAGCTATCACAGGCCGTCCAATGAATCCAGCGGCTAAAATGACAGATACTATGATGAAATCAATGGCTTCAGAGTATAAGGTTGAATATGCTTACGATGTTGGGGACGATGTCAGCTGGAGTGGAACCAGCGGCTCTATCCGTGACCGTACAAAAGACAGTTGTTACAACAGCGAGATTGACGGAGATGTCGAGGTATGCGGTACGGAGGAAGAGCCAGCATATCTTATAGAGGTTGATAATGACGATGAGACAATGGTTGCCCACAAACAGGGTACGTTGTCAGCTAAAAGTATGAATACAAAAGTAGAGTACGCTTACGAGATAGGCGAAATGGTTGAATGGAATGAAACAGGTGGCGCTATCCGAGACAGGATTAAGGACGGACAGTTCGACGATGAGATCGACGGCGACTTCACAGTCACAGGTTCAGAGGAGGATCCAGCCTACCTTATAGAGGTTCCAGATGAAGGTGAGGATCCTGATGAAAGCGAAGGCACTATGGTAGCCCATAAGCAAAGCTTTTTACAGGATGAAGGTAATAAAGCAGAGCATTACGGCGACAAGGCAATGGTTCCGATGCCAGAAGATGCACAGCTTCTTTACCCGTCTGCCGGACAGGCTGAGGCTGCAGCAGAAAGAATGGGTATGACTGGTGTACACTCTCACAAGCTTGACGGCGAACAGTATTACATGCCTGGTGAAGACCACGAAATGTTTGTAGAGGCCATGGATGAGCAGCGTGAAGGCGATGCACAGCACATGGATGAGGAAGAGAAATCGGAGTCTAAGGCAGAGCTTACGGAAGAGCAGCGCACACCACCACAGGCCGCACAGGAAAACGCAGAAATGTTTCTAGAAGCGAAGGAGGAAGGCAAGGTTCCTGATGAATGCGGTACAGGTGCAGGAAGCGAAACAGCTAGAATGCTTGCAGAAGGCGAGCCAATGTCAGAGAACAAGATAGCGGATGTAGCAAGTTTTGACAGGCATAGAGACAACAGCGACGCCGATGTAGATGAAGGAGAGCCTAAGTGGAAAGATTGTGGCTACAGCATGTGGAAGGCATGGGGTGGCGACGAAGGAGTAGACTGGGCGCAAGAGAAAAACGAAATGGCTAACGAAGAGAAAAGTTTAAAAGTAGACTTCACAGTACAAGAACCCGAGTACACTGCAACAAGCAAGGGGAGCTGGGAGGCTCCTGCAGAAGAGGACTTCCCGGAAGACTACGACGTAATGACGATCTTCCTTGCAAGGAACCAGGACTCAGAGAACTACAGCGATCAGTCACTACCAGTCGTTGACTACAGAAACGACGAGCCAACACTTGTCCTTGAAGGGCTACGTTCAGCGCACACCGTTGCTTCGCGTGTAGATGGCATGAGTGACGACGAAGTAGAACAAGTAAGAAGTATGGCGGAGAACCTTGCAGAACAAGAGTTTGACGTTATGCTGGAGCCAGAAGGTGACGCACAGCACATGGACGAAGAAGAGGAATCTAAAAACAATATTACGTCTATGACAGACGAAGAACAGCCACAAGAGGAGCCGGAAGGCAAATCGGAAGGCGAAACAGAAGAAACAGGCGAATCCGGCCTGAAGGACGAAGTCGAAGAAATCAAGTCTAACATGGAACAGCTTAAAAGCACTAACGAGTCTTTGAAAGAAGAGAACGAGGAGCTAAAGTCTGAGCTTGAAGACCTTAAAACAGTTCAGGACATAAAATCTGAGCTTGACGAGGTCAAAAGCCTTTTCGAAGATGTGGACCTTGAGGATGGCGCTAGAGTCCCTCAACAGGATACAAAAAGTAGGGACGCTGAGACAGGCGAAACGAAGGCAGAATGGAAACAGACAATAGATTCTCTGCCAGAAAACTACTTGCAGACAGAAGGCAAATCCAAGTCTAAATTGGAGGCCTTCGCTCAAAATCACGGAATTAAAACACAGGAGGTAGAAGATTATGTCAGCAACTAAGAACCAGGACTACGAGTCCAAGGCTACAGTTGACTCTGCTCTCGTAGACGGATTTGATCCAGAAACATTTGCAGACCTAGTTCAGACAGAGGTTTCAGCAAACCTTGTTATGGAAGAACTAGCTATGACTGTAAATAGAGAACTTGTTGGTTCTCCAGGATCAAGCATCACCATCAGACAGATCGGTGCTACAACAGTCAACGATAAGACTGAAGGAACAGCTACAGCAGAGACAGACTTTTCGCATAACAGCACAGTCGTCAACACATCTCCATCAGCAGCTCAAGGATTTGTCAAACAGAGCAACATCCCGCTAACGGATATTGCAATGGAAGACTCAAACCTTGATGAGATGGAGCGTGCAGCTGAAGATGCCGGTATCAGGCATGCAGAAGCAAGAGACCAGGAGCACTACGATCTAGTTATCGGTGCAACACAGGGAGGAGCTTCACCTGCAGACGGAGAAGCATTTAGCTTCGATGTAACAAGCGCAGGAGAAATCAGCTACACAGATGTCAAGGACGCAGCTAACTCCATGAGACAAGATGATTACAGCGTTGATTCGCTTGTAATTTCTTATGACCACATGTCGGATCTTGAAGGAGAGGACAAATTCATTCTAGCTAATGAAGCTGGAACGGATGACACTCTAAGAGATGGACTTGTTGGACGCTTTAACGGCCTAGAGGTCTACGTGACTTCACAGGCTAATGCTTCAAGTACCACAACTGATGAGGTTCAGGGTGTGCTACTTGATTCAAGCAGAGCTTATGCGGTCGCTTTGAAGCGAGAGCCTAGAGTCGAAGAGGATCGACAGGAACAAGCCGGTTCAACCAATTTGGTTATTACACAAAGGTTTGGGAATGCGATCGTCGACGCTAATGGAATCGGGCTTCTAGTCAACGCATAAAAACGTTGACAGCCTTTTTTCTTTATTATTTGTTTTCTTCTTCTTCTATATGATTTGCTGCTTTTTTGTATGCTTTTGCCTCTTTTCTAAGTCGTTCAGATGTTTTCCTAAAAATCGGGTCGAGAGAATCCGCAACCTCTAATTTTGCATCGCTGGTTTCTTTTAATGTGTTCGTCATTATATCTATATTAGGGTATACCAGTTGTTTATTACAGCGGACGCATCTTAATGTTTCGTCAAAGGTTTTTATAGCTCCTCTTTTAGATTTGTGTCCAAAAATTGTGCATACTATTGACATGCTGTAATTATAATACATAATCTTTTTATACCCTACGGTTTTTTAAATAGGGTTAGATAGCTTACACACATGGACACAACCACTTTCGCCGACATAAAACTTACAGAAGATACAGACTATTACTTCGAAAACCAAGAGTACTCCTTCAACGAAGGCGATGTCGTTTCTCTACCACGACATACAGCACGTAAATTTGTTCACAACTGGAATAAAGCAGAGTGGACAGAGACACGAGTTTATGAGGTACGTGAAGACGAGTATGATGAGGTTGCAGCAAGAATTAAAAACAGTGATGATTCGGAGGTTTGCGGCGTTGAAAAAAGTAACGGAGAAGAATGTCAGAGACAGGAACCTTGCCGGTACCACGACTAATTAAGGAGTGAACACAATGGCGTATACAACACCTGTGAAAGTTTTTAATGAGATGCAGAGGCTGGAGGAAGCAGAGGAAGGTTTCAGCAATGTTTCTACAGGAGATACTATACAACTTTCTAATCACTACATTGTTGAAAACGGTTTTGACAATCAGGATAAGACTGCGATCGTAACTGTTGACGGCAACATACAAAACCAGTCTGATTACACAGTTAATCTTGACGATAACAGTGTTAACTACAACGGTACGGATACAGGTGAGGCAAAGGTAAGATACTACTTTGCACCATTCAACAGTACAACAGTGTCCAACATCATCGACAGGGTAAGGGAAGACATTGATGACTACACCAATACCACGTTCGATGGCTTAGAGACGGTAACTGATGAGATTTACGATGGTGTCGAGGAGGTGAATCCTACTTACGTGCTTGCGAATCGGCCTGTAGAGAATGTAAACAAGGTCGAAGTGAATGAGCCGAAGGACAACACCAATCCGCGCTACGTTGAAGTAACCGAGGGCCTTGGCGAAGACTACCTAGAGTACAAAGGTCTAGGCTTCAGGTTCCTGCGTGAAGGTACAACACCTAGCAACAAGCCGGAGGAGGTACGTGTTTCCTACGACTATGGTTACAGCGATGTTCCGCCAGGCATAGAAGAGCTTGCAACACTGATGACAGTAGACAGACTCACAAAAGGAACGGTTTCCGGCGCCATGGTTGACGGCCGTGACAACTTTGACCCGCAGACCGTTAACGTGCAGGGCGGACGTATAAGCGAGCTAAGAGAACGGTGGCGTATCCAACGCATGGAGAACATGGTGAATCTCGCCGTCAAAGGCAATTGAACAGGCGCGCCACACAGTTTTTTAAATAGGGTTGTTCTATACAGTTTTTATATTACAGGTGACGGGCTGCGGCCTAGAACCATTGACAAGCTCTGCGGAGCGTGAACAATAAATGCCAAACTACGAAACAGTTAAAGGTAACAAGCTACACTCGGCTGTTCAAAGCAACTTAACAGCTGTTCTAGAGGAAATTGATAATCCACGCAGCCTTGTCAATACAGATCAGTTCATATACCAATCCGATCCACGGAGCAAGGAAGCAAAGTTCTCCAGCTACCCAATCATCTATATAGAGGACTATAGCATCAGCGATGAGCAAGATCCTACGCTGGACAACGCCACGTTTAACATGGAGCTGGAGGCAGAGTTTGCTATCATTGCAGCAGACGACTCCGCACAACAGAAGAAATGGCACGATCAGATTAGCGACAGGATTGACTACAAGTTTAAATACGGTGATGCTATCGAGCTAAGAGAAAGTAACATTGGCCAGGTGACAGTACAAAGGAACCAAAGGATTACCGGTGGCGACAGAGCAGATCAACCGATTATCAGGCGCGAAGTGGTTATCAATGCATCTATGCAGATTGACTACAGCAAGGTGACAGTATAAATGATTAGACACGAGTTTGATGATGCTGCAAACGCCTTCGGTAAAATGAAGGAAGACCTGGAGGACACAGCCGACAATATTGCGGAAGAGACCGCGGACCTGTTTATCCGTGACAGTATACAGGAGATGCGGGCCAACGGCAGTGTAGAAACCACAACCGGTATCAGAAGCTTCAGGAAGAAGAATCTTGGTCCTGGAAAGGTTGGCGTATCAGCCGCAAGCTATCTTGAAGCGCTTGACAGAGGTACGACGCCGCACACACCAGACACAAGCAAGTCCCGGTTCAGGATATGGGCTAGGAGCAACGGCTTTACCGTTGACCAGCTTGCTAACGTTATAGCTCAGCAAGGAACTAAGCCGCATCCATGGATAGAAAACGCAAAAGATAGGACACGTAAACGCAAAAATGAGGCAGCTAAGATAAAGATAAATAAAACACTTCAAAAAACGGAGAGAATGCTATAATGACAGATTACAGAATCACTAATTTACACAGTACAGCACGTTCATATGAGAACAACCAGGGACAGCAGATCAGCTTTGCTCCTGGAGAACAGAAAACATTGAAATCCACCCCACCAGAGTCACATTCGGCCTGGGAAGTGGAGATTGTAGAAGAGACGTCAAAACCTGAGGACATTGAACATAAAGAAGGAGGTGAATAAATTTTATGGCAGCAAACATAAGCACACTACAAGACGCATCTTGGCAGGACAAGGCATACATCGCTATCAAGAAGAAAAACACTGCAACTACAAGTGGAGAGGTTAGACATTTCGAAGGGCTTGCACAGGAGATTGATATTCCTGAACAGTCAGCGGACTTTGACTCAACACCTACAATGGGTGGCGGACGTATCAGAGAGAACAGCGCAGAAGAGGACCTTGAGTTTACAATGACTTTGTATCCTATCGGTACAGAGACAACAAGCTCAGCAGACTCTCCAGCTACACCACCAAGACCTAGAGGAATCAACGAATGGTTCCTTACAAGCGGAGACGTATCTGATTCAGAAGAAGGACCAAGATACAAAAATAGTTTAGAACGTTTTGATTTCGGTATCGCAATCCTTTTCACAAACGTAACCGACACTGAAAACGAAACAGAACCAGTAAAGGCTACGTCTGCAATAGACACAGAGACAAGCGGCGCAAAGAAAGCAGCTCTACGCTACGTGTACACGAACGCACAAATCACAGGATTTAACCCTGATTTCGGCGACAGAGTACACACAGCAGAAGTTACTTTCAAGCTTGCACCGTACGATGAGACCGGCGCATCGAACTACGAGAACGAGGACTCGTACGATACGTCATCAAAGTCTTTACCAGCAGTTCTTCAGAATTATTGAAGGGGTCTTTTACTGCAACCCCTTTTCTTTTTAAATAGGCTTCTATGTTTGAATTACTATGACTGAACAGACAGACACAGAGGAGGACGACAACCTCTCAGCTATAAAAAACAAGTTATCTCAGAAGCAGCATAAACACAGCGAACTACGTATAAACCGAGTCCCAGATAAGGCTATAGAAGAATTACAGGATTTAGCTTACCGTAAATTCGCTGGCGATTATGGAGCGACACTTAGCTACCTTCTTGAAATACACGAATTAACTGATAGGTTCTCAACGAAGCAGAAAGAAATGTTGGAGCGTATCAGGGAATTGGAGAACTACATCAAGGAGATTGAGAAAGAACAAGAAAATCAAGACGAAGAACAAAAAGTAGATACTATAGGGTGAATTAGAACAATGACAAACGAGAAATTCAAGCAGATTATGGCTGAACCTGAAACCGTAGAACACGAGGGAGTAGAGTTCACAGTTACACCAATGACAATCAAAAGCTTTGGAAAAGTCCAGATGAAAGGAGAAGGTAATGAATCCGCTGCATTAGTGGAGATGGTTTACCAATCCTTGAAAGATGAGGAAGATATTGACCGTGACGGTGTCAGAGATGCGCCGATAGGTCTTCTTGCAGCAGTGCAGGATAAGATCGAGGAGGTCAATAACATCGAGGATTTTTTCGACGAAGACGAGAAACAGGAAGCTCTAGAAGGGCTGGCGTAGATCAGATTAAGCAAAGATTGGAAGGTGAGCAGGAGAAGGTAGGTTTCGACGAGGCCTTATACCAGTTAGTCCGTGAAATGGGCTATACCTGGGAACAGGTTTTGTCGGAAACCCTTCCGCGCACACTTTATAGTTTGGAGCGTCTTCAGGAAGAAGCTGAACGTAAACAGGAGCAAAAAAATGACATTAAAAAACAAAGGAGTAAGGCAGGTACGCCTTAACAGTTTCTAAGAGGTAGATTCATCTATGGCACCAGGAATGAAATCACAGTTCTTTGTAGAAATAATGGGGCAGTTAAGCGGCTTTGATGGATTATCTGATATTATCGGTAAACTTGGTAAAATGGAGGCGCAAGCTGAGTCTGCTTCAGAAGCTATAGAAAAATTGCAGAATATGCAGAAAGGCTTTCAGAAGCAAACCATGCCCGACATCATGAAGGGTTCTGGGCGCAGCATTTTCGCAGGTGAAGAAGGAGGGGAAGGGCAAGCCGGTAGAGGTATGTCGCCGCTAAACAATGCTTTAGAAGAAGCCCAGCAGATGAGTCTTAAAGCTAATGAAGGAATGACTAGATTCACACAGAAGACAAATGATGCTGGTGAACGAGTGCAAAAGTTTACTGGTGATATGGATCGGCTCTCTCAGACGGCAGGTAACTCGGTAAACAACCTTACTGACCTAAGAAACCGGCTAGGTGGTATGTCTAATAAGGCAGACAGCATGAGTCAAATGCTGCAAGATGTAAAACCTCAGATAAGAGAGACATTTCAGGGGGCTGGTGTATCACAATTCACGGAAACTGCGGGCGAAGGCGTAAACAATCTGGCCGACCTAAGAAACGAGTTAGGTGGTATGTCCAGCAAAGGAGATAGCATGACCCGGATGCTTGAAGAATCCGCGCCGCAGATGCAACAGGTAATGAATAATGCTAACAACGCACAGGCCGGGTTAGAAGGGTTCGCCGGCGGCTTACTTGGCGCGGAGGAAGGTGCAAGAGGTGCACAAGGCGAGTTCGGTAAATTATTCGGTCTTGGCATGAACCTGATGTTCATGGGTCTTGCACTGCAGCAGGTATTCGGCAGTATGACACGTAAAATGTTTAAAACCACGGGAGCGTCAGCAGCTCTTGGCGGCGCAATGAAGTCTGTACTTTTACCGTTTTTCTCAGCCATAACACCGTTTATTGTCCAGCTTTCTTCAGCGTTGATTGATTTGCCCAAACCAATTAAATTTGCTGCAGGGTTCATGGTTATGCTGGCGACAGCCATGGGCGCGCTTTTATTCTTCGGCTCACAGGTATTTATACTATCACTTGAACTATCGTTCGGTTTTGCAACACTTACATCAGCTATTCTAGGCTCGGTGCTTGCATTAGGGTCGATAGTCGCTGCATTTACCGGCGTAGTAATGCTTCTGGAAAGAGGTAAGCCATTACTTGCAGCTGTTGCAGCATTAGCTGGCGTGGTTGCGGCAGCCGCATTCTTCAAGTTAAGTAGTGCTGGTCATGTAGCATCTAAAATGTTTGCTACTTTAGCTGATCGCACGAACATTAATACAGATAGATTGAAGTCTCTTGCTGGATCAGCCATGCGTTCAACTAAATCTTTCTTCAAAATGGCTGGTGCGGCAGCAGTATCCACAGCACAACTTGCTGCTCAAAAAGTTTCTGCTTTAGGCTCCGCTGCAGCTATGGGTGCTCTTGCAACAGCCTCAATGATCTCTACTGCAGCAACTATGGCTTTGAATGGCGCACTTACTGTGATGAATGTTTTACTCAGCCCAATAACATTAACAATCGGTGCAATAGTACTAGCATTAGGGGCTTTAGTAGTTACGTTCATGCGTGTTAAGAAAGCGTTAAGTAATCCAAAATTCATTAAAAAACTTAAAGATAAGTTCAAACCTCTTACAGAAACCTTTAACAAAGTTAAAAACACTATTGGAAGCTTTGTGGATAAAGCCGTCACATTCTTCAAGGAATTATTAAACAACCCTGTGAAGAAGATAACGAAGCTAAAGAACAAAGTACGTACAATATTCAACAAGATAAAATCTGCGGTAATCCAAAAAGTGACGAAGCTAGCTGGTAAAGCCAAATCCATGTTCACAGGCGCCGTCAGCAAGATAACAAATAAGGCAAAAGAACTAAGGAACAAAGCCGTCAGACGTGTGAAACAGTTAGTTGGTAAGGTTGTCGGCTTCTTCAAAAGCCTGCCATCTAAACTAGCTAGAAGAGGCAGAAAACTTGTCAGCAAGGTCACAGGATTCTTCCAAGATATTAAAGATAAAGGGGAGGATAAAATACAGTCCTTGATAGACTTCGTTACAAGCCTGCCATCGAAAATAAGTAACGGAATCACCGGCCTGGTATCAACAGTTTCAACGATCGGAGAAGACCTGGTTAACGGTATAATCGACGGCATCGAAGGAATGGGATCAAGCATCACAAACGCTTTATCTGGATTGCTACCTGAAAAACTAGGGAAGGTTCTAGATCAGGCAAGTGACATGGGTAGCGATGCAATAAGCAGCATCACAAGCGTTTTACAGCCTAACGACTTTATATTAACGAGTGGTGGAAAAATGATTGAGCCAGCTGCAAACGATACAATCGTAGGATTCAACGGTCAAGGTCCGATACAGCCAGGGGGTGGCGGCGGAGAAGTAACAGTAAACATAAACGACCCTGTAATGAACGACGAAGTTGATGTACAGAGTGTAGTTGACGAAGTTGAAAACCGTGTGAACCGCGATACTCGTGGACGCAGCGGAGGTATATAACATACTATGAGTGAACAAATAGCTAAAACAGTTACGATCACAGATGGAGGGAGCACCGAACCAAACGTAGAATTAGAGGTGCCGGCGACAAGAATCAAACCAACATTTACAAACAACATTACCTCTTTCGCCAGCCCTGTTAAGGATGGAGGGGAGACGAACAGACGTGCACTGAACCTGAACCGGGCGAAAACTAAGATACAGGTCGGTGCGGTGGTTGATGATGCCTTCGCTAGAAAGAAGCACAACGGCAACGGTTTAAGACCGAACTTGTCGAACAAGGAGGATTATATCAAGAAGTTGTATGATATAGCGATCAGTGGAGAGCATTTAACGTTGAAAGCTGTTAACGATAATACTCGTGCAGCTACCAGCGAGTTTGATGGATTCATACACAATCTGGATTGGCCGGAGAAAGCTAGTAAAGAAAACAGTGTTTACGAGTTGACGATTAAGTTTGTCCGGGAAGTACCGATGAACAGTTGATTTTTAGAAAAAATCCAACACTTAAAAAAAGTTAGACCTATTTATAAAACAAGGGTTTTTTACACCCTTTCCTTTAAATATAGGGTTAGGGAAAACAGTGTTATACAATGAGCAATACACTACTACATCAGCACGGAGAAGAATTTATGCAGGATTTGGTAATCACTTCAGGTAAAACATTTGAAATAAGTTTCTACAACGACAGCACAGACTCGCTGACAGACACAAGCGATGTATCAGATATTACTACTGAGCCAACCGGTGCAGCGTACAGCAGGCAGACAGAATCGGCTTCAGGTATGTCCGCATCACTTTCTGGCGGAGATGTACAGATTTCAGGCACCACACAAACATTTGACGTATCTGATTCAAGTCAGAGTGTTGACAGCGTATTCATAGTTGTAAACTTTGCATCAGATGTTGCATCAAGTGATGGGGGTACGGCAACAGATCACCTGTTCTTTACGAACAGTCTTGATCAGACTTATGATCTCGGCCAGTTTGACTCCACGGTAGACCTAGACCCTGTTAAACTGACGTTGAGTTAAAAAAACCTTTAATTAGAGGGAATTGAATTTTCCTTCTACTTCTTTTTTTTTCTAGATTCAACAATACCTTTTTATATAGGGTGTTGTTATTTTTCAGTGTGAATAGACAATGACTCATACTGTTGTAAGACTTACAAACGCCGAAGTGACCAGCGAAGTTAAAGCCGATAAACTTGTTAACCGAATAAATAAAGAGCTTGAAGACCGGGATTATGCGGTACGTGATAAAAGTATCGGAGATGCAACTGATCTTAATGGAGACATTATTTTAAGATGTCATACAGATCACAAACTTGTTTCTGAAGCAGATTCTTGGTGCAATTTTTTGAAAAAGTTTGTAGAGTCTAACCTAGCCCGGAAACAAGAGGACGGTGAAGGATTTATCTCCGCAGTTGTAGATGAGCATGATTGCCAGCACATGGAAGGAAAGCAAACTCCTTGTAAACCTGTTGAATGGAAAATAGAGTAAGTGGTTTTTACATGGGTTTTAATGATTACAAAAAGTTTAAGGATTTGACTGTTGACAGTGTTTCTGGTTCTCCCAGTGTTGATAAGGCGCAGCCAATAATAGTTAAAGATTCAGGACCATTTTTTGATGTTTCTTCTGCTAGTTTCACACAAGGTTTTGATGTAAGCAGTGAAGATGGACTAAGTACAGGAGTTGTATTTAATGATTCTGGTAGTAAGATGTTTGTTGCTGGTAAAAGTAAAAATAATGTTTATGAGTACAGTTTAGGCACAAGTTTTGATGTTTCTTCTGCTAGTTTCACACAAAGTTTTGATGTATCTAGTGAAGATACTTTACCTGAAGGCCTGGCTTTTAACAGTGATGGAGCTGAGATGTTTGTTGTTGGAAGAAGTAATGATAATATCTATGAGTATGAGATTGGAGTCAGTGAGAACATTACTGGTAACGGAGATATTGTAATTGATCCAAGTGGTTTAAACGGGACTCTGGGACAGCCAGATGGCAAATCTGATATAGCGGTTTATGATGAGAACAAGAATCTTTTAGATTTTGAAATTGAGAATCCTGAGGATATTGGAAGCGGAACAATTGATGGAGAACTTGTTTTATGGGTCTACAAAAGCTCTTGGATACGTGATGGCACAGTACAGGCCAAACTTGTCTACGGTAATGGTCCGAGCAGTGCTGAGGATGATACTACAGGAACATGGAATAATACAGGGCAGAATACAGTCCTGGTACAGCATTTTAATGAGAACAATTATCCATCTGATACCGCAATAGATTCAGGTCCAAACAGTATTGACGGAGCCGTCACCGGAGTTAAAAGCCGTGAAGGACAGTTTGATGGCTCTGCAAGTTATGATGGCGTTGATGATCAAATAGATTTTAATGGGACAGCAGTTGACAACAATTTTCCAGAGGGACAATCATCTACTAATATGACTTTCATTGCCTGGACAAAACTAGACTCAACTGTTCAAAACAAGGGAGCTATTGTTTACTATGATGATAATGATGGGTCTGGGGGAGATGGCTGGTTTTTCAGGCACGAAGGAAGCAAGAGTCCTCCAGGTACAGATAACTCTGTTATTCTAAGGACAGAAGGAGGTAATACTGGGTCATCTACCATATCTGCGCCAACAGGAGAATTTGCTTTGACAGGATTTACATGGAAGACAGGAACTGAAGCAAAATTATTTATAAATGAACAAACAGATACTACTCCCATAACAGATACCTCCTCAGTTGCTAACGGCACTACAGCCCATATAGGGTACACAGGACATTCTGAGGGTCATCATGAAGGAGATATAGATGCAGCCAGGCTGTATACTGGTGTAAAGGACTCTGACTGGATACAGGCGGAATTCGATGCTTCTCCAAAAGGCGGGCAGGTGTTTTTCAGTCAAGCTGCTGATCAAAAAATAAAAATTGTTATACCACCTAACACGGCGAGCGGAACAGCTGCAGGCAAAACAATCAGCATTTCTGGATCAACAAAACTAAATACAACCGAATGTATATCAACAGCAGCAGGTAAAACAATCTTTATAGAACCTGACTTCGCTACATTATCGGCTAATGGACCGGGTGGTGGAGAAACAATAAGTGTGTCAGGAATCTCGCTGTTAGAGGTAACTGATGCAGAAGCAACAGGTGGTGCAGGGCCAGGACTCAATCTTCAAAGAGGCTTACTTGATGAACCAGCTACAGCGACAGCTACGGGAGGCGCAACCCGGCTAGATCGTTTGAAAGGTAGTGTAGATGTTGAAGGTCAGCCAACTAGCGGCGTAGACGTAAATGTTATAGATAAAACAAATAATATCCTTCACCAGACAACTACAGATAGCAATGGCGACTGGATCGTTGACAGCGGCGACGGAATAAAATATCAGGTCGCATACCTATTTGATGACGGTAGTACTTTTTATGGGGATGCAGAGGAAAACGACACGACATGAAGTGGTTAGAATAGAATGGCAGAAAACAACAGTTATGAACCAGAAAATGATTTAAATCTGGAAGAGTCCTTGAACCAAGATGATGTATATACACCGGAAAACGATCTTGAGTTACAGCAAAGTCTTGTAAGTACTATAGCATTTGCCACGTCCGCGGCCAACGCTACTGGGATCGGACGCACATCTTTATTATCAAACATCTCCGCCACGCTAAACAGCTCCGCGGCCAACGTCAATGCAAAGACAGGAACTGTTTCTGTTTCAGGCACTACAACTATACCCTCTGTTCCCGCCGGTATAACAGGTTCGGGAAGACAAATAGAATTAAATACTTTCACAACTATAGACAACCAGTCTGCAGTGGCTGGAGGATTAGGTGAAATAACCTCTATTTCTGGATCTACAACAGTGACAGCTCAAAACACTGTTACAGAAGGAACAGGTGTCGAGATCAGCGCCTCAGGCACCACAGATATATCTACTAGCGTTGCTGAAGTCTTATCTAACAAGGTTCTTGTAGACGACTTTAGTGACGGCGATGTTAACGGGTGGACAGGAGACACAAATAATTTCAACGTGGTTGATGCCAGCTTCATGCCAAGCAGTACAAACGCCAAGGTGGATGCAGGCAACAAGGTCTCGAAAACATTCGCTGAAGCAGTTAAAATAAGTTTTGATGCAGCTGTTACCTCTGAAAGCCAGAAAAGCCGATATGTATTCCGTAACGATTCTACGCGATTAGGTGAATTAAACTTTAAACAATTTAGCCAAGATTTAGTGTGGTCAACAAGTTCTAATGAATATATATTAATATCAGGCTATTCTTTCCAGGAAAATTACAGTGTAGAAATACGTATACTTAATAATGGCCAAAATGTTGAAATAATAATAGATGATGTTGTTAAAGGAACATTCCCCACAACAAACAATTTAGAAAACATAAATAAAATCACGTTAAATAACAACCCTATATTCACCGCAGTGTAAAGCATTATGGCATTATATATAGATGATATAACTGTTGAGGAAGATACGCTACTCCGGGTTTCTGGTAGCACCACTATAGATGTATCCGCATCTACAGTAGAGGGTGTAGGCGGCGCGGTAACACCTTTATCCGGCACTACTACTGTAACTCCTTCAGCAGCCGCAGTTAGTGGCGCGGGTGGCGAGTCTGTAGTAACACCGAAGCTAATACCTAAAAAGGCTACGGCAGAAGGCGGTGGAGAAGAAATAAGCACAGATGTTATTGGAAAGATAGATCAGGTCACTGTTCTGATTGAAGGGGAGAGAATCAACACGTATACAAATATTGATGTACAAACAAGGTTGAACGAGGTTGACACTTTCTCCTTTAACGCGTTCATTGCAGATGACCGGGATCGCGCACTTATAAACGAAGGTAACATCGTCAAGATAATAGAAGACTACAACGACTTGTTGTTCAAAGGAGAGCTAACCGAGGTAGAATACAAATCCGACTTCCGTGCTAAATGCGAGGGAGACGGTATGTCTACAAAACTGTTGAACAGGAAGACCGAGAGGGAAACCTTTACAACCACGGCCGGCGACGCCATAGTCAAAGACATTGTACCTAGTAGCGTGATGGATCGTGGTAACGTCGAGTCTGCGCCCGCCGTCAGCATACGTTTTGATCACGACAACCTTGCACGAGGTGTTGCAGGTGTTGCAAACGCTACAGGATATGACTGGTATATAGACCAAAACGCGGCTGACGACTTCGATACAGATTTCCTGAATTTTGTAAGTGATGCTGGCCGAGATACGAGTCAGGCTACGCTAGAAATAGGCGAGGACCTACGTAACTTAGAGCGCAACAAGGATGAAGGATTTGTAGCAAACGATATTACATTGCTTGGGCGTGGTGACGGAATTAACCAGTTGGAGGCTCGTGTATTCGCTGCATCAGATAAATTCATTGATATACCTGAGAGAATACCTGAAAACTTCACAGGTAGTATAACTTTCGACAACAGCATAAACGACAAATTTGATTTCGGTGACATACTGTTGATGCGTGTGGGTACAGAAGTTATGGAGATGGAGGTTGACGGCACCTCTTCAACACTTGCATCATCTCTACCAGTACCAGATCCTTCGCGCACCGAGCAAGAGTTTGAATTATTTGTTAAAGATAGTCCAATGTTTTTTGACGAATTTGCTGTAGAACTTAGAGACGCAGGGACTCATGAACTCAGAGTTATATCAGACGGCCAGACTATAGCAAAAACCACGGTTACAAACAGTTTACCAGGTGTTAGAAGCTTTACATTTTCTAGAAGCGACTACAGCAGACTTCTTAAAGAAGAGGTTGTTGTAATTGATGTGGATGGTCTTTATACTCCGGCCGACTCCAGCAGTCAGAACATAGATAACCAGTTTTTCAGTTCGAACCCTGATCCAGACACAAGGGTTCCTGCAGATGCTGGAGGAGCAAACATCAGCGCAACCGCATTTGACATAAACCAGTTGAATATACTGGATAGAGGCTTACCTAGCTTCAAAGATCCTTCACCACTTACAGGAGACTTTACAGACCAAATTGAGCACTACAAAGGTGTAAGAGCATGGCGTATTGAAAACAAGACGAAAGGTATTGGGCGGTTCACTCCAGAAAACCGCGGTACAGCGGAGACAGGCAGCAGCATAGATACGAGAGGCGTCAAGCAGCAAAGAGACACCGATAAAACAATTGTAGATATAAGTAGTTTAGAGAAGGCGGCCGACCTGGAGTTGAAGAACCGTTTCGAAGATGTTTTCCGCGTCCAAGCTGATTTAAGTGATCCAGAACAAGGTAACGACTTCAACCTAGGTGATACAGTAACTGTACAGGATCTGACGGCGATGGATGTAGACAACAAGTTCCAGGTTGTAGGTAAAGATATTAGACGTGCCAGCAGCGAAGAAGGTACAAAACTGCATTTGGCGAATAGGCCGCGCAGACTGACAGAAAGACTGAGTGAAATAGAATCAGATAAGGATACATTGAACGCTCACATGCAAGGCGCTACAAACTTCAACGGCGAAACATTCGAGGACAACTGCAACCAGGATTTCCCGCTGTCAAACAAGGTTTTAGTACCGACAGATGTTGTAGCGGTTAACAAGTTCGAGGTCTCGTTCACTCGTGAAAGTTTCAGAGGATATGTAAAGGATGAAGGCCATAAACACGACATAGATATAGGGACGCAAACCGCAAAATCCTCTGAGACAGGAGAATACAATAATATGGCACAGTTAATACCTGTAGAAAACAGTACTGAGAGCACACCGTCCGTAAATGCAGATGTTGTTAGCTCCCCTACCGGAACCGATGCCGGAGTGAACGTAACAGCAAACATATTTAACCAGTCTTCTAGCAGCGAGACCTATGACTTTGAAATAGTTAACACATCTACTAGCACAACACTAGACACTAAAACAAACGAGACAATAAATTCTAATAAAGGGGAGACTTTTAATTTCTCCTACGGCTCAGATAAAGTAAGTTCTGGCGACAACATTGAATTAAACATAACTAGCGGAGATGTTGTAACACAGGCTAGCCCTGCAGATGCATCATACATAGAGTTAGATGTTTCAAGTAAATCAACGCACGAACATAACGTAGAGATAGGTACTCAGACATCTAAAAGTGCAGGGAATCCTACCTTCGGTATTTTCGAGCCAAGCACCGAAAACGATGTTGATGTAGATTTAGTGGTTGACGGAGATACAGTTAAAACATTTAGCAACGTGTCTGTAGGAGATGAGATCAATCCTGTAGATGTCAGAAACCAGTTATCTGAGCCATTGGCAGGAGAGTACCATGAAATCAGGCTTGAGCCTACTGGTAGATGCCGGCTATCAGCTGATATAAGTCAGAAAGTGTTTATCGAGTCAACTCTTTAAAAAGATACTGCATGTTTTAAAAACAGGACAGTTTATTTTATAAACATGAGTGCTAACGGAGACAAAATGATAAAAGCCGTCACGGAAGCAGTTGTGAACGCAGTGACGATCTCCGCGTTAACGCTAGGAATACTTATTTTAGGGAAGCAAAGCGGCCAACTAGCCTCAGATATAGGGTTGGAGTTCATAATTATGCAGGCGACAGCGGTAGGCTTCCTAAGATTCGCTACATACATGTACGCTAACGAAGAGGATGTTACACCAGGCAAAGCACTGGAAAAAATGCTGCCTACAGGCGGAAGCAGTAAAGAACAGGCGGCGCTTAAATCTTTTTTCAGGAAGCATCCTGTAGGAAAACTTATTTAATAGTGAGGTCTCCAGGTATAACATACCGATGGCTTCAAATGCAAAAGATTTCTTGATCTCAGATATAAGGAAAAAAGCTAGCAACGAACACGATTACAGCTACGATGATTTTGCGGAGATCGAAGAGCAAATATACATTCCGACGCAGAAAGAGGAATGGGATACAGTTTACAGCGCTCTTGAAGATATTGAGGATGAGCACGGCTTCGATCTTACCAAGCAGAAAAAGTTTGTAAAAGATATACAGGAGCCTGACGAACTTGAGAAAGTTGATGACCCAGAAATTACTGAGACAGCTAGCGAACGAAGCAAACACCTTATTACAAAGCAGATAGAGGATAGTGACAGCCAAGAGCTTCTACGAAGAACAAACGAACAAATAGGGATTAAAGAACTTTTTGACCTGCAGGAAGGTATTTACCGCGACACAGGTAAGAAAACATTTATAATATCAGATCAGAGGGAGTGGGATGGCCGTGTATCCGTCGAACTATCAAGTACAAAGAAAAAGTTTTCACTGATGAACGTATACGAGGCCAAGGACGACGACGGACTTAGATTCCAGCACTTCGGCCAGCCAGTACCTAACAAAGGCTTGACGCAAGTTGAGCAATTCAACCACAGCTTCTATGAATACAAGTTTGTAGCTGATGACCAAGAATACCTTGCACTGAGTACGGAGAAACTAGATACTGTAAGATGTAAGTTAAAGGGTACACACGTATCTATAAATGATTACAAGACTGTAGGGGAGAGCCGGAAGCTGCCTGTAAACCAAGATATTATTTTTGTTCACAGCGTAGATCCTGCGATTGAGGTAATGGATGACAGCACACTTGACAGATACAAGGAAGATTTAACGCACGACGATATAGCGGAGAGTCTTTTAGGTGGTTGGCGTCAGCCAGAATGGTTTGAGAAACTTTCTATCGCTGACGTATTCGTAAACGATGAGAACGGTTTCCCCAGCCATATTATACGTGTTGGGCCGCCTGGAACAGGTAAAAGTAAGTGGGTGGACTCTGCGTTGAAGTCGGTGGATGAAAGTCAGAAAGAAAGTTTCACAGGATCAGGTAGCACCGTTAAAGGACTGATACCTAGTTTCAAGGATTCTCCGCCGGACGAAGGATACTTGTTGAAGACGCAGCGCGTGGCTGGTGTCGACGAAAAAATGGATTTACTATCTAACACTGTTAACGACAACAATGAACGGCAGAAAGATGTTTTCCGTCCACTGTTGAACTTGTTAACTCATGACGCCAAAACCTTTGAATCAGGTAACGGCAGTATAAAAGGTGAGATGGGAAGTGTTATGTGGGCCGCAGGGAACCTGGATGCGTACGGTATCACAGATATGAAGGATCTTGGAGAGAAAATAGATGATGCCTACCTTTCCCGATGCATTGTCTACCAGGAGACGGATTCACATATTGCCTGGATTGATGACAGGAAAGCTGAGATAAAACAGAAGCTCCAGGATCAAGGATTGTCCGAGGATGACCTGTTCCCTGAAACCGACGACGAGTTCGTCTCTCTTGTAGATACTATGCGCTCTGAGAAACATGCCAGAACAGATTTTAAGAAGATACAGGAAATACGTAAAGAGTTAAGAGAGTTTGTACCAGGCTACATGAAAGAGAATTACCGTGCGCGTTATGAACACCACATGACTAATATTGTCTGCGGACTGGTGAAGTATAATTACTTGGTAGGTGATCGGGAAAGTTTTGAGGCGCAGCCAGAAGACTATGAAGAGATGAAAAACATTTTTGAGACAATAATCAGTAGCTGGGGGAGCGTCAACATGAAAGAGATGTCGGAAGTTGCAAGAACCAGGGCACTTACCCTTCCCCAAAGACGGGTGTTCAACGTGGTAGAGGACAACCCTGGTATAACAACCATGCAGCTGGCGGAAGAACACGGTGTAGAGAACCTTGCGGAAAGTGTTAGGGTGCTCCGTAGTAACGAATTAGTGGTGGCGGTGCGGCGTGACGACGATCAACGGATATTGTATCCTTACTGGGCGGAAGAAGCCGAGGAAATAGAAGACGATATGAAGAAATCCGTAATAAAGAAATAGGTTTATAAGGTTTACTTTCTATTTTATACTTACCATGAAAGAGGAGAAAGAAGTTCTTTTCGGTGACGAAGACTGGGAACCTGTGAGTAGCGGGGACTACAACGATCTAAACTTTGTAAAACCTGGTGAAACAGATACAGAAGAAAACGAGATAGCCTTGGAAGAAGGTGAGTACGTACAAGGAAGATTCCAGGGAACTGTAGAATTAGGCGGCGTCCCTAACTTCAAGGTAGTTAATGAAAGCGACGAAATAGATTACATGTTCTCTAAGACAATGGTTCTAGAATCAGAGCTTGAGTCTGTAGAGGAAGGTGATGTTCTCCGTGTAAGATTTGACGGCGAGCAGGAGAATGAAGATGGTACAAGAAGCTATCTTGACTACACTGTATTGACACCAACCCAGTAAAAAAACTCTTCATTGAGCGACCCTACATATTTCCTTTTTTCTTCTAACACCAAACTATTTATAAGATTTAACATAGTATATTAGTAATACAATGGAATTTGACAAGTTTGATGGCGAAGCACTTGAAAAAGTCAGGGAAAAACACGGTGAAAAAATAGGTGAAAACGCAGAGCTTGTACTGGACACCGCCCTTGCATGCTCTATAGAGCAACTTAAATATACGAAAAACAGGCTTGAAGAGATTGTAGAAGAACTAGAAGATGAGATAGACGCCATGGAAGAGGAAGAAGATTTCCTTTAAATTATTTTTTTTTTTTTTCTTTTCTTAGTCGAACACTTTATAAGAGTTAAGTCCCTTTACATAGATAAGACGATGACAGATATACCGAACGAGACGATGCACGAACGACGAGCAATGCTTTACATAAAACAGGTCAACGACGAACTTGACCAAGAAAAACCTGCGAACATCTCCACGCTTTCAGAAGAAAGTAACTGGGACAGCAAATACTTCACACGTAGCTGGAAAAAACTTGTGCCAAAAAACCTGGTGAAAAGAGAGAAAGACGGTGTCTCAACACGCCTAGAACTGACGAAGGCTGGACGTAAATACGTAGACCTTATGCTGGATATGAACAAGGTGTTGAACTAATGACAGAGATATACAAAGCAAAGTGTGATCGGTGTGGAAAAGAAGAAAACCTTATAGAGGAGGATGACACTCTCGCCAGTGGCCACTACATATACAGGCTTCCCAACAGCTGGACTGAGGCGCGAGTAAGCGTCAGCGACAACACTGTCGATCTATGCGCCTCCTGTAAAGAAAAGTTAGACTCTATAGAAAAAAATTTCATAGAGCAGAAGCTTCATTCTTCTGAGGAAGGTGACAAAGACGTATGAGTATAGAAAAAGGGATGGATTCAAAGGAGCTTGAAGAAGAACTGGAACGCGTCATGAAAAACATGCTGGAGGACATGTCGCCGAAAGCAGCCACACTCCTTACAAGCATAGATATAAAACCTCATAAAATCCAGGTAAGGTACATCAACCAAGACGGGAAAAAGTGCGTCTCCAAGCTAAACACCACACCACAAGACTTTTTGATAGGGTGATATGAATGAACACACTAGACAAAGAAGAGGTCTCAAGCATGGAGCGGAAGGTAGCCGAGTCCTGGAGAACACTTAAAAAAGTGAAGGATGGCTACAAGACAATGTCTGACCAGGAGATACGTGAAGAACTAGGAGACCTGAAAATAGATATGATCCTCGCCGAAAAAAGGTTGTCAGAGGTGATAAAATGAGTTGGACAGCGGCAGGGGTGTACTTCGTCATAGGTGTCCTATATTTTGCATCAACAGAGAACTGGGTGGTGCTAAGACAGAGAGCGATCAGCAACGGACGGAACAAATACCTAGTGGACCTGTTTATGATGATTTTTTGGGTTTTGTTCTTGTTTGATGACATGGCTGGGCGGCCAAGCCAAAGCATTTAAAAGACTTCCCTTCTATACTTTTCTTTATAATGACACAGAAAGTTAAAGTCGGTAGCATCAACAACCTTCTACACAAACTTGAAACCGAAGGACAAACCTACGAACAGATAATGGGTTTCGGAATTACGCGTTGGGGTGCACGGAAGATCGGAGATCACCCAGATACATCAGCGGAACGCGGAGAAGACTACGAAAAAATAATAAAAGTTAAAAACGCTACAGACTCGTTATCGAACATGGAGGTGCCGCTGCAGGAAAATGAGACACACCACGAAGAAAAGCAGAGACAAGACCTGCAAAGCAAGCAGTCAACAACGAAGAAGGTCGGTACATACCTGCGACAGTTAGAAGAGCAAGTTAAAAACACTGAAACACCTGAGACAGAATACAGCGATCCAGAGCCGGAGACGGGTGCGGCTACAGCGATCATACACGAGACCGATAGCCACTTCTCAGCACACGTCAAAGACAGGCACGGCAAGGTTATCTACAATACCGAGAAAGCGGTCAAGGCCACTGAAAAAGCATTCGAGTTCTACAGGAGCGAGATAGCATGTCATTTAAGAAAGATAGACAACGTTATACTGCTGCTAGGAGGCGACCTACTGGAGGGAGAAGGGATATACGAGACACAAAGCCACAAGATAGACGACACCCTAGAAGACCAGGTAACACAAGCCCGTAAAACATACTTTGAAGAGATTAAAAAACTGAAGCAGACAGTTGACGTACCTATCAAGGTTGTATGCGTATCAGGGAACCACGGCGACTTAAAAATACCTGGTAGTAGCTCAGGAGCTAACGCCGACGACATAATCTACAGCAGCCTGGAAGACATGATCGACATAAGCAGCCTGGAAGACATCAAGTTCGTAAGAAGCGACAGAAGCGACTTCACAGTTTTCAACTACCGTGGCTGGAAAGGCTACCTAACGCACGGAGAAAACCGTAGCAACCACATCGGTACAAGCAGCCCGCAGTCAGACTGGCTTGCATTGAAGGATAGGTTCGGGTTCGATGCCGCATGGCGTGGACACTACCACGAGCAGAAGCGTGAAGACGTCAACGGTGCGCCTGTATACATGACAAACAGCAGGAAGCCTGGCGACGACTACACAGATAAGCTTGCCGCGTTCGGAGAGACCGGTAACGCCATCTACTTCGCTACCAACGAAGAACCTGTTGCAGAGGTAAGAACACAGACGGGCGTGGTGCCAGAATGAGTGTAGACGAATGCGGACTTTGCGGATCAGAAGATATTGACGACTCAGGGGTTGTTGCATCAGACCCCATGAGCGGACCTGTAGGATACGAAAAATGCAATGATTGTGGCGCCAGAAATAACGTTGATGAATTTGACAGAGGATGGCATCATAATGAGTGAGTGTGCATACAACGACGAGTACCGTGGCGGCTCTAAGATAGTATACGACGGCGAGCTAATCGACATGGAAGAAGGAATGTACCGCCATAAGAGAGACAAGGCAAGGCAGCACAACTACGTTCGTGCACAAGAGGTTCTTGACGAAGAACAAGTCACCTGGAGCGACGTAGAAAACCTGCTGTAGCCTTTTCAACTTATCTTTTATATACACTTCTTACGCCTTTATTTATATGAATCGTCGCTTCAAACGAATGTTCACACATCTTCTCGATCACGTTAAAAAAAGCCTGAACCCATTAAACATTGTGGAAATAGATCCCGACACCGAAGAAATTAAAAGGTATCTTGACGACCAAGACCGCCGGCACTACCAGGATGACGAAAGCGATGTATACAGCGTCACAACCGTTATAGACGAGTTAGAAGGTGAAAGTGAAGGCTTGAAGTGGTGGAGACGGAACAACAACGGGAAAGGCGACAACCCAAACTGGAAACATCTTCTAGAATACAAGAAAAACCGCGGCACCCTAGCTCATCACGCTGCTATGGCCGATCAATACGAGGCTTTGAATGACGGCGAGGAGCTTTGGAGTGGTGACGAAACCGAGTCACTTAACGAAGTCATGGATCGTACAGGGGACGACCGTTTTCTTTACAGTATCCTGGCCGACAAAGGGTGGGTAAGTAGCCGAGATCAGTACGAAGAAACAATACAAGATGAAGACGTATTCGAAATAGATGACGTACTGGCTCAAGACCTAGAATACTTCACCAACGAATACGAAAACATATGTGAAAGCCGCGGGATAAACGAGGACAGTCTGCAGCATATAGAAGAAATGTTTGTAGTACCGCCGAACCACGAGCATGACGGATACGGAGGACAGGTAGACATAATCTACGAAGATCCGGCGACCGGAGACACAGTTGTAGCAGACCTGAAGACAAGCTCCGCGGTAAGAGATAAGCACAAGTACCAGGCCGCGGCGTACGCGAAAGCAGTGGAGAAAACAGGTATGTACGACGAGGTAGATCGTGCAGAGATCATAAGGATACACCCTGACAGCGAAGAATCAGAGGTTCACCAGTTCAAAGATTTCGGACAGTACTGGGACGAGTTCGCGGATACAACCTATGAAATGTGATGCAACGCATTTATAACTTTTACCTACATATAACAACTGTATGGCAGCGAAACCAGTAAGTATGCAGAGAGGGCCGCGTAGAAAGCTTTTAAACCAGATCGGGGATATAACAGGTACGAGAGATACAGAGATAAAAAAGAAGCGTATGTCCGCCGAACAAATATGGACGGTGTACGAAGAAATAACAGGTGAAAGCCGCGACATGCCGAAAGGCCGTGGCTGGGCTTTAAAAAAGATCCTGGAAGAACTGGATAATCTAGAATACAAAAGTTACACCAACGACGCCAGGGCATCTGTAGAAAGCCTGAAACTGATTCGGGATGAACTAAAGAACCAGTAGCCTTTTAAAGTTTAACCTTTCTTTTCTTTACATGCCAAAATCAGTTGACTCGACTCTAAACGTACGCCGCAGAGATGACGGAACTATATCACACAGCTTCACACGAGATCAAATCTTCGACGAAGAAGACTACCTCGAAATCTTCGACAACACAAAAGAACAGGTAGAAGACCTGAAAGAAGATATTAACGACCTCGAAGAGGAGATAGAAGATGAAATGGAGGAGCACAACGAAGCAATGGCTGCCATCCATACAATACTTAACTCAGAAGAGCAGTCGAAACCAGAGTACTTGGAAGAAGACTTTGTGCAGCGCTCCGACCTAGAGAAGTTCCAGGAACTGCAGCAGAAGAAGCAGCAAAGAGAAAAACTTCTTGACAGGAAGACGCAGATCATGCAGGAACTTGACAGCATGGAAGACGTGGCAGAAGAAATAAGAGAAGATTTAAACGAAGAATAGAACGCTAATCCTTATTTTCTTCATCTTCTTCTTTTTCAACGAACTCAGATAATTCTTTGTTCTGACGATTGTAATGAAACTTCATAAGTACACCTCTTCATTCATAAAAAAAGAAAGGGAACGGGAACTTTATAAATTTATTCTTCGACTTCCTCGATCACTACATTCGCAACCTTCATCGTATTCACGAAGATTTGAGATCCAGACTCATGATCCTTGACACGAGCCATTGCGTCACTCTCCGCGAAAAGATTCTTCAACTTAGTGGATGCGACATCCTTATCAACAGGCCATCTAACAACTGCCTCGGTTAAGCCCTGGTTAGTGTCGAGCTGAAATGTTACATCTACACTCATTGTAAATAAAAAACAAGTGTTAAACTTTAAATACCTTGGCCACACACATTACTCGTATTCAATCATCGCATCATCTAAATCTTGTTTTAGAATACAACCTCTTCGGAATTGTTTTTTCCTATGTTCTGTACATCTAATCTCTGTATAATGAATTTTGACGCCGCATTCATCACAGTATGCATACTGGTCTAAGTCACTCAAACTCACCAGTAAACACCCCAGTCACAACTACAACATTTCATACCAACAAAGGTCTGCCCCGTATAACCCTCACCTACTATATCTTCTGTTTCAGAACCACACTCAGGACACGCATCCTCAATCTCCTCAATATCATACTTCATCATTGTTGGCCTCCTCGTAACATTTTAAAACTTATAGTCGTCGGCATCCTTTTTCAACTGGATCGCGTTTTCAAAAGACTCATAACGGTCAACCGCCAACTCCCTGAAGTACTCCGCATCATCCTCACGTCCTGCGGTATCCATCGCATCAGCTACACGACTATACCGATCCATTTCGTCGTAAAGCTCTGCTACTTCGTGTTTAAGATGCGGCATATCCGCTTCAAGTAAAGACTGTACGCCCGCCCAATCATCTTCTTCAACCATACATCTACACACAGGTAAACACTTTTATAAAGGTTGTCACCGCACACCTACATACAATGTCTCTAATTGATTACAACCAGGTAGAGCACACAGGCTACAACAAAACCAGTGCAAACGGAAATCCTGTAGTTGCCGCGGCTTTTAAAACAGGCGTGCCTACGAACCTCCAGCATGAAAAAGTGAAGGAAGTTACAGACGACATGCAGGAAGAAGGATTTAATTTCTGGAAAGCTGAGAGCAGGAACGGCAGGTTGTACGTCGAATACACTAGAGAATGACCGACTGTTACGATCGAGGGATCGGCGGAACCGCTCAGGCACCGAAAAACGGTTTCATACGGCCGCGTGGCTCCCTGGAGAGAATGTCTCTCATACTTATTATTTTTCTTTTATTTTTGTACAGGATATTATATATATTACATCGTATTACGTTTTTTGTTCTATACAGAATTGCAAAGACTATATAAAAGTTACATCCCCTTTATGTGATAGAAGGATTATGACTACAATCGACAACCAACACAAACTAAAAGCCTTCACACTAGGAAGGATAGAGGCTGCAGTAAGATACAACCTACCTATAGACGCTGCAGACGACCTGGAAGAAAGAATCAACAAAATTCTAGAAGAGCACGAAGAAGATAAAGAGAGAATCAACAATGAATAACGACGTAGAGATCAGAGAACTAAGACGCAAAGTAAAAAAGCTAGAGAGAAGAGTTTCACAGCTAGAAAGTGAACAAAAATGAATCAAAAAGACCTGACAGAAACACTAATCCATGCATACGTAGGGATTGCATCAGCCCTCCCAGAAACAATCGACAACCCTAACATAGACCTGGAGATCGGAGACAGAGAAATGTCTATAAGTATTGTAGACGGTTTAACAGGTCAGAAGCAGGAGTACACAGCCAGCATAAGAGAGATTGAAGACAAGATTTCAACTCTGCAGCAAAAAAGCAAAGAAGAAAACCTGCAAAAAGATTTAAATGAGTCTGACAGCCCTGCAGGCGGCAAACTGGTGCAGGAGGTGATGAATCAATGAAAATTGTAGGTGACCCAGATCCAGCCCTGAGCGACGACCTCGGAGGAGTACACGTGGAGAACAACGACGTATGCGATCATGAACCTGAGTACTGGGAGTTCGATGAAAAACATCAAGCATTTCTAGTTGGCGTATGTGAGCACTGCGGCGCGGCCTTGCTAGCTGAAGAGATAGATGAAGAGTTACTCGCCGACAGCGGAGAAATCTCTGTTACGTCGTATACGGTAGAAGAGTGAACTAAGCCTTTCAAACACTTATTTTTTTTTACCCGACAACACCTTTATAAAAGTTACATCCCCTTTATGTGATACAAGTATGAGATTAGAAGACCTTGAGGTAGGCGACTACATAGAAAGCATTGACAAAACCGTAGAAAAACTAAACGAAGCGACAGTGGTCGAATACGACTACAACAACGTATACACGAACGCTGGCGGCTACCTTGCAGAGATAACAAGAGCTGGAGACGTTGTGGCTCATGTAGAATCTGTTGCAGGGAACACAATGGTAAAGAACATCAGACACAGCAACATTCCGCAGCCATAGAACCTTTCTCATTTTTTCTACTCTTTTCTTATACATAACTATATAAAAGTTACATCCCCTTTATGTGATAGAAAGATTATGGATGTACTACAGCACTACCAAGACAACAAAGAAAAATACGTGAAAATCAGCGAACAACTCGACGACATAAACCAAGAGTTCCTGGAAGCAGAAAAAGAAAAACAAAGACGTATGCTCCTAGACTCATACACATTCTCAGTACTAAGCGTCCAGACGCCCGTAGACCTGCACGAAGAAGCATTCAAGGATATAAAAACAGGTGCAGAACTAGAATCGGCAATGAGAAGCATAAACTACTGGAAGAACAAAGTCTCCTACATGAGGGAAACAGAAGTAAAGTTCGAGGAGATCGACGCAGCCATAAGACTCTTGGAGACAGGAAGACTTGACAAAGCCCACAGACTTATAGCAGACGAGTTCAAAGGCGTTAGTACTGTAAAAGCAGCATTCACAATGGCCATGCTCGGATTTAAGGAGAAAGCCTGCATCGATACGAACGTACTGACAGCCCTAGGCATGGACAGGGAAGACATGTACAACGGCGTAGTTGTAGAGAAGTACAATAAATTCGTTGACTCATCATTTAACAGCATCTCTGAGAAATTACAGCGTGAGACAGACAGCAACTTCATGAATCAATGGGTAATATTTGACGCGGTACGTGGAGAGGTCTCCGATCACCAAGTATTTTTTGACTATGTCGGACAGCAAGTACACAATTAAACACATATATAAAACTTTCTTCCCCTTTTTGTACTAGAACTATGACATTGAAGGTACCGGCAAGATATCATGTAAACTGGAACGACAGAGAAGAACTTATCAAAATCCTTGAACAAATAACAGAGCACAGCAAGGAAGACATAGAAGAAGCTTACAGAAGTAAGAGAAGATCGTCCGACGTAATAAAACAAGTGTTGGAAACAAGTGAGAAACCTTTCATGCAGAGTCTAGACCCCGACCGCGGAAAAACAATTGTAACATTCCTCGGCGAAGAATTTTAGAGAACTTTTCTCCTTCTTCTTTTTTTTTTATTCATTGAATTTTTCGACAGCCTTTCTAATCAATGCATCTCTATCAAACTGCCCGTTGTTCAAACGATATGAACTTTCCTCCGCGTCCCGATCCAAGTTCTCTTCCATCTCCTTCATGAAGTCTTTCATTTTCTCGATCTCCTCGACAGTTTCACTGGTTAAAGCCGCTCTAGTTACGTACTCTTTGTTTTTTCCCATGCTTAAGACTTGAACCTAATTCTTTTAAAGCATATGTACATATGCCATATATCCATATGCCGTTATAGACGGGTTTGCATATATCCATATGCCGGCATATATCCATATGCCTTCAAAAACAAAGAAGCATATATCCATATGCCCACCAAACCAACCATATAACACTGTTATCACTTATAAAACCCCCCCGTTTCAATAAGTAAAGGGAGACAACAACTCCAAAACAAACACACACAACAAAACAACCCCAAAACCCGCAGAGAGGTATGTAAGCAAGGTGGGAAAAGGCTGCAGCGGAATCGTATTACGATGTATTACGTTTTGCATATATACATATACTCTCCCTCTACTTACTGAAATTGTTTCTTTTATAAAGAAGGGTCGGCCTTTAAATACTTCTGTCTTTCTTACGTCTCTGTATGGCCTTTCAATTTGCCTTTCAAAAATGCCTTTCAATTACGGTTGTGACCTTTCAATTACAGTTGTGATTTTTCAGTAACGATTTTTCAATATTTGTGACTTTTCAATAGTACTTGTTACTTTTCAATGACTAAAATCTGTGTTGTTGTTACTTGGCTGTTTTAAAATAGTGTTGTGACCTTTCAATAACACCTTTTCGATTGTGTTGACTGACCGGTAACAGATCCTGAGCTGTTTTTTACCTCTAGATCACAACATTTACGATATTGTTATGTTTTTGTTACAAATAAATCACCTGTTATCTGACTATATCCCACTTAAGGTATACCTTTATAAGGTTCACCCGATAAGTAAGAATTATGGGACTAGTTGACCACCCGCAGCCGAACACCACGGTTGCACGACTACATTTTAGCCTAGAACTGGCTATAAAACCTGACGTAATACAACAAATAAAACACAGAGCGCGAGAAGTTGAAGCATTCCCGACAGGTGCAACAGTCATTGATGGAGAGGGTTTATGGTTCCCTGAAGATGAATCAAAACACGAGGTAGAAAAAAACCTGATCATAGAGATATGGATCGACTCACGAGAAGAATTAGAAGCAGTTAGGGACTTCAAAACAGAGCTTGAAGACATGTGGGATCAGGAATGCGTATGTCTCAGTTTAGAGGATCGATATTATGAGCATTAAAGACAACACATCTTATTTTTTATCTTATGCATGCACATCATTCAAGGACTCCGCGGAGGAGCTAGACATTCAAAAACTCCTTTATGTCGACATGGCTGACATAGTTGTCATGGTCGAGTTTGGTGTTATGCCATGATAGCAAAAGCCAAACTATCCTTATACAGGGATAAGTATATAAAGGATAAATCACAATTATGTGATAGAGGAGAAAACCAATGAAAATAAGTTACGACGTGCCGTTATGGATCACCGACCTACTAGGAAAAACCGAAGAAGTACAACTAACAGAAGTGACCACAACATGAAAAAATGCATACAACCAGAATGCAACCTACAGCAGCAAAAAGAAAAAAAACATTGTCCAATACACGACAATACATGAACACACCCCACACGTACCTTTTTTTCTTAATTTGACTAACATGAGCAGGTCCGTTCAAAATTCGCGGCAGTTTTTTGGTTAACGATTTTTTTCTCCGTAAGTTTTTTAAGGTTTTGTGTCGGTGTTTTTGTGTATGGGTAATAAAAGATTTTCTGGTGAGATGTATACGTCGTTGAATGAGCGCAGTGCGTTGGAGCGTTTCCGTGATAGGCATACGGAGGATGAGTTAAACAAAATGGTTGAAGAGTTTTATTATGTGTGGCAGCCGTATTTCGTTGAGGAAATGGATCAACGGTTTCCGCGTCATCCCTGGAAAGTACTGAAAGAGGCTCGCCGGCATTATGCTGAGGAACATAACAGCGGTGATTGGCCGTCTATGGAGAAACGGCATGCGTTACGGGTTGTTAAGGAGGAGTACGTGGTTAAGTGGGAGAGGTACAAGGAAAACTTTAATAAAGGGTAGTGTGTAATGGTTTTTCGTGTATGACTGATTCTATAGATTTGCCGGATGCGGACGAAACTTTTATTGTAGAGAAAACTGTTGAAGGATATACGCCGCAGGAGATAGCTTACCTGCTTAGGACGGAGAAGGATAGCCGTCTTACGGATTCGACGGTGGAACGGTTTTTGACGCAGGATGAGGTTGTTGAAAGGATTGAGTTGGAGCGGAGTATCCAGGAGAAGAATGCTGAGGTCAGCCGCGATGAGTTAATCAGGGATTTACGTGAGCAAAAGGAGATTTTGAAGGAGCGTAGTCAGCAGCTTCGTGACAGCGAGAACGATATGATCAGTAATGATACGGTCAGTAATTTGTTGTCTGCGATTAAGGATTTGGCTGAGATGATTGATGTCCTTGAGTCTAAGGACGGTTCTACGAATAATGTTGTGAATATTAATAGTTTGGAGCAGAATTTTGATATTACGAGCAGTGTGCAGTACTTGTCGGCTGAGGATAAACGCAGTATTGTTGAGCAGTTGGAGGATGATGAGGATGTCAAGGATTTTGTCATTATCCGTGATGAGGACGTTGAGGACGACGAGAAAGATGAGAAGGAGGAAGTTGAGGAGTAGCTGTGCCTAGGTACATTATTTATGATAGGGAGCGTCAGCGCGTAGGTAATGTTTCTTCTAGCAGCCAGGTTGAGGCGGCTGTTAAGGCAGCGGATCGTTACAATTTTGTTGCGTATACGACCAATGATTGTCAGCCTAAAGTTGTTTCTGAGACGTTGGTTGATTGTGATAGGTGGAGGGAGGAGGTTGCACCATATTTAAAAAAGTTGGGTCGGGAATAGTGTTTTATGAAATCAGATAGATTGCTGAATCTTGTTTCTGCGTTGGAGGAAGGTATGCCTTTGGAAGGGGATGTTAAAATCATGACTACTCAGTCTAAAAAGTTTGACTATCTGTTGACAGGACAGTTTTTATATGATATTAGGGAGCCTTACCCGTCTTCGTCTATTGACTTGACCCCTGTTATGGAGCTACAGGGGGAGTTTGAAGAGTTTGAGGTTAAGTCGATTCATATGAAGGAGGCTCCTCATAACACACCTACTGAAGATGCTGGGCAGCATGTTATAGAGATCATGGTGAGCGAGTGATGGTTGATGCTTTTGTTGATAGCAGGGAGCCAAAATCTTTAAAAAACAAGGCTAAATCGGATTATGGTTTTAGCGACCAAGAGATGCCTCAAGGAGATTTTTACCTTCCAGAGCATGATGTGGCGATCGAGCGCAAGGAGGCCAGTGACTTTGCATCTAGTACTACGGAGGGCAGGCTTTCGGAGCAGGCGGATCGTATGGTGGCGGAGCACGAACATAGTTTCTTAGTGTTGGAGGGTTCTCCGTTCAACCTTCGTTTTTCCAATGTTTCTGCACACTCTTTAATCGGTATGCAGACGAGTTTAGCTGTTAAAAGAGGTGTAAGAATTATATTTACTGAGGATGTTGACCACACGTTGTACGCTGTGAACAGGATTTTCGAACGCTTCATGGATGAGGAGCATGAACAGGCGGAGTCTGGTTATGTTAAGACGGCTGATACGGGCGAAGTTGATGATGTGCAGGTTGCTATGCTGATGCAGATCGACGGAATAAGCGAGGAAAAAGCTAGAGACATCCTTGAGCTTAACGATTTTGGGTATTACACATACATGGTTGTAAATGATGAGACGGAGGTAAAATTTGAGCTTAGTAAGGTTGACGGGATCGGAGATACTTTAGCCGAAAGAGTTATAAACGCGTTTGATGCTTGAATATGCATGGGGTATACAGATATGTCGTTCCTGGATACGAAACAGGAGCATGACAGATGGCATCACGGACTTTACAAAGGGTTACAGACTTATAGGCCGGATACACTGGCTGAAAAATTGAAGGTGCGTGAAAACGGTTGGCGTGACTGGTATCACAACGATCAGCACTACCACGACTTTGCGATGATCGGAGCATACACATTAAAGATGTTAGGTATAAGTATCGGTTTGCGTAGCCTAGCTGCTTTAGGTCTTTAAAAATAGGTTTGTGTAAAACCTTTGTATGTTTGATCCAGCATCTGAGAAACGTACCTGGGAACAGGTCATGGATAGCTGCGGTATCGACAGCCGCGAACAGGTCAAGTATTTAGCTAAAAACAGTTTTGAGTTCTTTATCGAACACGTTCTTGGCTTGAACACAGATTCACCTGTTATACAGAACAGTATTGAGTTTCATCAAAACCCTGAAGAATACAGTCAAGGGGAGAGCGGGGCGCAGAAGGCGGCGGTCATGGCTCCGCGAGGACACAGTAAGACTTATTCGTGGACTATTGCCCCTATCATTTGGCGTTGCTACAGTGAGAAAGGTAAAGAGATTCTTTTAACGTCTGCAAGCCACAGCCAGTCAACAGATATTTTAGAGGATATTAAAAAAATTATTGAGAACAACGACGTTCTACAGCATTTGAATCCGTCAACAGAGAACATGGCTGAGTACGGCGGCAGCGTAGATATTGAGGGGTGGCGGACTACGTGGAAGACTGAGGCTATTGTATGCACGACAGATGTTAGCGTCAAGGTGAAGACTTACAGCGACAGCATAAGGTCTAAGCACGTCGATTATGTTTTCTGCGATGATGTACTCAGCAGCAAAATGAAGAAAGAGGATGAGAAGGATGTTTTCTACAGTGTTTTGTCTCCGATTATAGAGAATAGTGGTGGCATGATACAGATTGTCGGCACCCCTATAGAATACAATGATTTGATGATGGAGTTAATGGATAAGGATAATTATTACACTGAGCGGTATCAGGCTTATAATCCTGAGACGGAAGATGTTTTGTGGCCGGCTGTTTGGAACTATAATTCCTTGATTGATAAGCGGAAGGAGATCGGTCCAGCCCGTTTTGAACGAGAGTACATGACTTCACCGATGTCTCAGGATGAGCAGTTCTTCAAGAACGAAATGATTGAGGATTCGATCGGCAGTGACTGGTTACATAATCCGCATGATGGCAGCCACGATGATTGGACGTACAGTGTCGGGGTGGATGTTGCTCTCTCTGACGGAAAGAACGCAGACTACACTGTTTTCACTGTACTTGGGCACCCCTCTTCGGGCGGTAATCACTTGGTGAACATTGAGCGGCATAAGGGTTTGTCGCCGAAGGATATTGCTGAGAAGCTT